>Ga0156087_1080_pt1 | contig 55720 bp, 40 predicted proteins | sample RifCSPlowO2_02_FD_107740 | JGI IMG/M metagenome (GOLD analysis project Ga0156087, IMG submission 107740) | Burkholderiales bacterium RIFCSPLOWO2_02_FULL_57_36 | reverse complement strand
CGCTCACTGTGGTCAGCTCGCGGCGGGACTTTCACCCACAGGAGTGCGCCCATGCTGGGCGCACGAAATGAAAAACGCCCCGCTGAGCCGGGGCGTTTTTTTGTGATGAATCAGTCCGTGCGGCTATCTGAAAATTTCGGCCCAGAGCCGTTCCACATCGGCCACCTCGTTTTCCACCAACTCGATCCTGACCCGCGCCCGGTCTTCTCCCTGTAACCGGATCTGGTGCTGCAGCTTGCGAAATGTACGATAGGCGTCGGCGACCCTGTACGACAGTTGCTGATCGATCAGCTTCAAGTCGCCCGTCATCCGTAATAGCGCGATATTGCCGAGATCAGCGGTCAGTTGCGGATATTGGGCGGCATGGCGCAGCACCAGATACTGCACCATGAATTCAATATCGATCATGCCGCCGGAATCATGCTTGAGATCGAACAGCTGCGAGCGATTGGGATGCGCGTCATGCATCTTTTTTCGCATCGACTGGATTTCCTGCTTCAATTTCAGCTCGTCGCGCTGCTGACGCAAGACTTTCTCGCGGATCGCTTCAAACCGTGCGCCAATGTCCGGATCGCCGGCGCAGAAACGCGCGCGGGTCAATGCCTGGTGTTCCCACAGCCACGCCGACATCGTCTGGTACTTTTCGAAAGACGATACAGGCGATACCAGCAGGCCGCTGGCTCCGTCCGGACGGAGCGCGGTATCAATGTCGAACAGGATACCGGCCGGAGTATGGGTAGTCATCCAGGTAATGAAACGCTGCGCCAGCTTCGCGTAATTCATCGGTGCGTCAGGATGATCGTCGTCATATAAAAATATCACGTCGAGATCGGAGGCATAGCCGAGCTCCTTGCCGCCGAGTTTACCGTACGCGATGACCGCGAATTTCGGTACATCCCGATGCCGGTCCTTGACGGTTTGCCAGACCGCCCGCATGGTCGCCGCAACCAGTACATCGGCCAATGCCGACAGGTGATCGGCCAGCCGCTCCACGGTGAGGTCGCCTTCCAGATCCTGCGCCAGAAGACGGAACAATTGTGCATGATGCAGTTCGCGCAATACATCCAGTTGGCGTTCCGTGTCGCCCGGTACCGCATCCAGTTGCGCCTGGCATTCCTGTGAAAAAGCAGACCAGTCCGGCGCACCGTCAAAGGTGCGATCGTCCAGCAGTTCATCCAGAACGAGGGGATGAAGCGTTAGATATTTAGCCGCCCAACCGCTGGCCGCCATCATGCGGATTACTCGTGTCAACGCATGCGGATACTCGGTGAGAAGCGAGAGATAGGCGGAACGGCGCGCAATCGCCTCCAGAAAGTCCATCAATCTGCCCAGTGTTGCGGTACGCGCTTCCGTGATCTCCGCAATCATCGGTAAAGCGGTATTGACCAATCCCACCAATTTTTCGCGGCTGGCCTCGGACAACGCCTGAAGGCGAGGAGATTCCCATGTCGAGAGCAGGCGCCGCGATGCGGCAGACGCATTGTCGAATTCCAGCGCAAGTAATTGTGTTTCGATGGCTTCCCGGCTATCGGTAACACACACTGCCGCGCAAATCTCCGGCTCGCCAGGCCCGTCAGGATCGGATGCCTGGCCGCTTTTTTTGTCGCTGAAAATGGCATCGAACTGCGCGGCAACCAATACGCGATGCGCCTCCAGCGCGGAAAGCAGCGACGCGATATCGGCAAATCCCATCATATGGGCGACCGTCAAACGGTCTTCTTCGTTCGCTGGCAATGTATGGGTCTGGTTATCGTCCAGATACTGCAAGCGATGTTCCAGGTCGCGCAGGAAAGTATAGGCTTGCAATAACTGCTCGACCACCTCGGGGCTGAGCAAACGTTTTTCTGCCAGTGTATGCAGTGTCGCACGGGTGGAGCGATCCCTGAGAGCAGGATCGCGCCCGCCGCGGATCAGCTGAAATACCTGGGCCAGGAATTCAATTTCGCGGATGCCGCCACGTCCGAGCTTCACGTTGTCGCTTCGATCGGGATGCTTCGCCTCTTGACGTCTTACTTCGGCTCGGATCTGCGCATGCATGTTGCGCATTGCGTCGATTGAGCCGAAATCCAGATAGCGGCGGTAGACGAACGGCTGCACTATGCTTGCCAGTGCAGCGATGTCGGTTTCGCAGCCGGTCACGGCACGCGCCTTGACCCATGCATAGCGTTCCCATTCGCGGCCCTGAACGATCAGGTATTCCTCAACCATGCCGAAGCTGGCGACCAGCGGACCGGACGCGCCGTTCGGACGCAGCGCCATATCGACGCGGAAGGTGAAGCCGTCTTCCGTGATGGCCGACAGGTCGCCGATCAGCTTCTTGCCGAATCGGATGAAAAATTCATGGTTTGAAAGTTGCCGCTGCTCCGGGGAAGTAGTTCGGGTTTCCCCGTCTTCCGGGTAGACAAATATCAAATCGATATCCGACGATACATTGAGTTCACCGCCGCCCAGCTTGCCCATGCCCAGTACGATCAGCTCCTGGAGGCGTCCCGAGTCCTGGCCGATCGGTTCGCCGTGCAAAGCGATCATGTCGGACGCGATGGCGGCAACATGCGTCTGTACCGCAAATTCAGCGAATGCCGACATGGTTGCAACCACTTCCGCCAAGTCGGCTGCTCCGCTCAAATCGCGGGTTATCAGTGTCGCTATGACCAGATTGCGGACCCGTCGCATCGCCCGGGGCAAGGGCATGCCGGCCGCTGTTTCATTTTGTAATACTTGAGCAAAAACAGCCGGAGTCAACGATAATTCGGCAAGCTCGGCTACCATTGCGGCGCGGGCTGGGTCGGCGTTTATCCAACGCGTAAAGAACCGGGAAGCATTGGCGGTGGTCAAAAGAGGCACGCTCGTTAATGGGAGGAAAAGATATTTTAGGCTTTTTAGAGGCGCTCGGCGTCGGGATTTTGATATCCATGCGAACATGCCGTCCTGGCTTGCCCGTTAAACCATTTTATATTTCGCCGGATCATTCGCGTTATCTTTCTGATTGATGTCCACTGAACAAACCAGATCAAGCCGGATCAAAAGTCGCTTAGCCAGCTACCGGCTTGCTGCCGTGGATGGTTATCGCACTATCAATTCCGCGACACATCATGCGCTTGGGATCCTTCTGGGTTTGATGGTGATCGCCTATTTCGCTTTTTGCGCGTTGTTTCTTGTTTTACGTTATGCGGTGTTGCCGAACATCGACCGGTACAAGGTGCAAGTTGAGCAAATCGCGACCGACGCAATCGGCAGGCCGATGTCGATCGGAACGATCCATGCTTCATGGCGCGGACTGAGGCCGCGTTTAACGCTCAATAATGTTGTTATCCATGACAAGCAAGGCCAGCAGGCGTTGAGTTTGCCGAAGGTGTCGGCCACCCTGTCGTGGTGGTCCGTCATGGTCGCCGATTTACGGCTTGATACGCTCGAAATCACCCGTCCGGATATGGACATTGAGCGGGACGCTGAAGGCAGGCTTTATGTCGCCGGAATATTAATCGATTCGGCTCGAAGCGGCGATGGGAAAGGGGCGGACTGGGTGCTGTCGCAACGCGAAATCGTCATTCGCGATGGATGGGTGCGCTGGAACGACAGAATGCGCGGCGCGCCCGAACTTGTTTTGAACGATGTGGACCTGGTGCTGCACAATCATGGCCGAAATCACAAGTTCGCGCTCAAGGCAACACCGCCGCCGGCATTTGCCGCGCCGATCGATATTCGCGCCGATTTCGATCATCCCTATTTTGCCGGACAGGTTTCCGACATCAGTTTGTGGGCGGGCACCTTGTATGCCGATTGGCAGGATACCGATCTGGCGGTCTGGAAACCGTATTTCGATTATCCGTTCGAAGTGCAAAGCGGGACCGGTTCGATCCGCGCGTGGCTGCGTTTCGATCATGCCAAGGTTGCCGACTTCACTGCCGATCTGACGCTGGCGAATGTAACAACCCGTTTGCAAAAAGATTTGCAGACTTTGAATCTGGTGCAGGTCAACGGTCGCGTATCGGCACGCGAAGAATTCGGCGTCAGGCCGAAGGAGGGCCTGTTTACGTTTGGCGAACACGGTCACGTGATCGCGTTGACCGATTTCTCGATGGAGACGAATGATGGTCTGACGCTGCCGACGACGACGATCAGGCAATCATTCTCTCCGGCGACCGACACCGAAGCCGAGAGAATGGAAGTAAGCGCAACCGAACTCGACTTGCATACGCTGGCGAAATTCGTCGAGCGTCTTCCAGTGCCGGCCGGTCAACGCCAGATCCTGGCCGACTACTCGCCGCGTGGAACACTGAAAGACTTTTCCGGGAAATGGGAAGGGGTTTATCCAGCCATCACTTCGTATGCCATCAAGGGACAGTTTGACGGTCTGACGATGAGTCCTCAGGATCCGCGCCCGGCTCGAGCAAAAACCAAGTCCAAACCGGCCCAAGCGGCTGTGCCGGGCATTCCCGGCTTCGAAAACCTGAGTGGACGGATTGAGGCGAGCGACCAGGGCGGATTTCTCAAGCTTGCATCCGACACCGCTGTGTTGCATCTGCCGGGATACTTCGCGGATCCGCTCATGCCGTTTGACAAACTCAAGCTGCAGGCAAATTGGAAATTCCAGGATGGAGATCAATTGCTTTTCCAGGTTGAGGGTATGGATTTCGTACAGGATGGCGTCATCGGCTCCCTATCCGGCAAGCAGGTTTTGCATCTCGGAGAAGGCCAGGGAACGGCGCCGAACGTGATCGATTTGTCGGCCAGGATTTCGGAATTCGATTTCACGAAGATCGGCCGCTATCTGCCGTTGCAGACGCCGGAAGCACTGCGCGGCTGGCTGAGCGGTGCGCTGGCGGCGGGGCGAATGCGGGATGTCGCAATCGTCGTCAAAGGCGATCTGGCGAATTTTCCGTTTGATCCGGATAAGCAGACCGGTAAATCAAAGGGCCAATTTTCCATTGCCGGCAAGATTGACGACGGCGTGCTGAACTATACGCCGGGCGACTTCGCCAAAGACGGCAAGGCGCCGCTTTGGCCGCTCCTGGAAGAAATCAAGGGGGATTTCAGCGTAGACCGGTCGCGCATGGAAATCAAAGCCGACAGCGCCACAACCGGCGGGGTTGCGCTATCCAACGTCAAAGCCGTGGTTCCCGACCTGTTGTCAAATGATCGTCTGCTGGATATCGAAGGCAGCGCCGCCGGAGCCTTGCAGGATTTTGTGCGCTATACCAATGACAGTCCGGTTGCCGGCTGGATTGCCGATTTTACCGAAAAGACCAAGGCGAGCGGAAACGCAAAACTCTCGCTCAAGTTGCAGATGCCGTTGGCCCGTCTGGAGCAGAGCAAAGTACAAGGCAGCTTGCAATTTGCCGGCAACACGGTGACGCTGCAAGAAGCGATGCCGCCGATTTTGCAAGCCAACGGAGAGTTGAAGTTCAATGAAAAGGGCTTTGCGTTAAACGGTATCAAGGCGAATTTTCTGGGTGGTCCGGTCGCCCTGGCCGGCGGCACTCAAAGCGATGGCGCCATCGCGATGAAAGTGGAAGGCAGCATGTCGGCGGAAGGGTTGAGAAAATCATTTGCCGGACCGACTTCGCAGCGATTGCTGCAGCAGATCAATGGCGGCACGCGCTACAGCGCTTCCATCAATGTGAAAAAGGGTCACCCTGAAATCGTCGTTGAATCGACGTTGCAGGGCATTGTGCTCGATTTTCCGGAACCATTGCGCAAGGCCGCCAATGACAGCATGCCGCTTAAATTCGAATTGACCGGATTGACATCGGAAGACGTGACAATCATGCGCGACGAGATTAAATTGTCGCTCGGGTCGGCGATTTCAGCACGCTATTTGCGGCAGAAATCAACCGATAAAAACAGTCCTTGGCAAGTGGTGCAGGGTGGCATCGGGGTGAATACGCCGGCACCGCAACCCGACAGCGGGTTGATCGCAAACGTCAATCTGAACTCGCTCGACATCGATGCATGGCGCACGAGCGTGACGTCGATTGCCGGCGGCGACATGCCGGCTGAACCTGTGCCCGCATCCTCACAGGCAGGAACGTTGGGCATTGCACAGTATATCGAGCCGAATATCCTGGCGGCACGCGCCACGGAACTGATCGTAATGGGAAAGAAGCTGGATAATGTGGTGGTCGGTGCATCGCATCAGAAAGGCGTTTGGCAAGCCAACATCGATTCTGCGCAGGCGTCGGGTTATGTCACATGGAACGAGTCGCGCTCCGGGCGCGGTTTGGGCCGGGTCACGGCGCGTCTCGCTTCCCTGATTATTCCGCAATCGGCTGCATCGGAAGTCACCGATTTACTGGAAGGAAAAAATACGTCGACACAGCTTCCCGCGCTGGATATCGTTGCTGAAAATTTTGAATTGTTCGGCAAGAAATTTGGGCATCTTGAATTGCTCGCAAACAATGCCATTGGTGAATCCGGTCGCGAATGGCGTATCAGAAAACTTGCCATCGAAAATTCGGATGGCGTCTTCAAAGCTAGTGGAAAGTGGATTACCAAGGATGGTGAAAGCATCACAAATCTGACCTATGCGCTTGATATCCTGAACGCAGGAAAGTTGCTCGACCGCTTCGGATTCGTAAATGTGCTGCGCGGTGGGAAAGGCAAGATGGATGGCGATATCCATTGGAAAGGATTGCCTTTTTCACTGGATATTCCAAGCCTGTCCGGTCAGATTCAATTCGACATCGCGGCCGGGCAATTTCTCAAGGTCGACCCGGGAGCCGCCAAGCTGTTAAGCGTACTTAGCCTGCAATCGTTGCCGCGTCGGCTTACCCTGGATTTCCGCGACGTGTTTTCGGAGGGTTTCGCATTCGACGGCGTGGTCGGTACCGCCTCCATCACGAACGGCATGATGCAGACGGACAATTTCAAAATGCGCAGTATCAGTGCAATTGTATTAATGGACGGATCAGTCGATATCGCAAAAGAATCGCAGAATCTCCATGTCGTCATCATTCCTGAAATCAATGCGGGGGCTGCTTCGCTGGTATACGGATTGGTGATCAATCCCGTGGTCGGGCTGGGTTCATTTCTTGCGCAACTGTTTTTGCGCGACCCATTGATGCGAGCGTTCACTGTAGAATATCAAATCACCGGTCCCTGGAAGGAACCGGCAATCAAAAAACTTGAGCGCAAGGCGGAAGCCGCGCCCATTGTGCCGAGTGGATCTCCGGCGGTTGAGACGAGTAATGGCAATGGCTAAAGAGTTGATCAAGATTGCAGCGGTTCAAATGGTCTCGACGCCCGTGCTTGAGCAGAATTTCGCGACCGCCAGGCGCCTGATACAGGAAGCTGCAGGGCGCGGAGCGCAACTTGTGCTGCTTCCCGAGTATTGGCCTGTAATGGGAATGCATGAAACCGACAAGATCGGTTGTGCGGAACATGCCGGTGCGGGACCGATTCAGGCTTGCATGGCAGACATGGCGCGCGATTGCGGCGTCTGGCTGATCGGTGGAACGCTGCCGATGGTTGCCCCGGAAGCGGACAAGGTCTTGAATACCACTCTGGTATTCGATCCCGCAGGCGAGCAGATTGCGCGTTACGACAAGATTCATTTGTTTGGTTTTACCAAAGGCGATGAATCGTATGACGAAGCGCGCACCATCACGCCCGGCAGCAAGGTGGCGAGCTTCGATGCGCCATTCGGAAAAGTCGGACTGTCGGTTTGCTATGACCTGCGTTTCCCGGAACTCTATCGGGCATTGGGTGATTGCACATTGACCGTCGTTCCTGCTGCGTTCACCTACACCACCGGGCGAGCGCACTGGGAAATTCTGCTGCGTGCGCGGGCAATCGAGAACCAGTGCTACATCCTTGCTGCCGCGCAAGGCGGCCATCATCCCAATGGCCGGCGCACTTGGGGCCACAGCATGTTGATCGATCCTTGGGGTGAAATAAAAGACGTGCTCGCGGAAGGCGAAGGGGTTGTAATCGGAGATATCGAACCCCACCATTTCCAAGGCGTACGGGAAAGCCTGCCGGCGCTCCGGCATCGCAAACTGAAGTAATCGAACGGTTTTGTCCCATTGGCAAGTTCACCGTCGGCACTGCGGGAACAAGGAACGCCGATCAGCCGAATGCTCTACAATTGAAGCTCTATTGAATCAACTTCTTGTCGCGGACTTGTTCGCGCGCGCCAAACATCATGAATCTATTTGAACCGAACCTCCAATCGATGGCCATTGCGCGTGATGTGTTGCTGGCGCCATTCGGCCTGGATGAATCCAAGTTGATTAACGTCCTGGGAACCATGTTTACCCATCGCGTCGATTATGCCGATCTGTATTTCCAGTTCACAAAAAGCGAGGGCTGGAGTCTGGAAGAAGGCATTGTCAAGACCGGTAGTTTCTCCATCGATCAAGGCGTGGGCGTGCGTGCCATATCGGGCGACAAGACTGCGTTCTCGTATTCCGACGAGATTTCGGAGCGCGCGTTGCATGAGGCCGCGGCGGCAACCCGCACTATCGCCCGTCAAGGCGCGGGCAAGGTGAAAGTCGCATCGTCGATACAGACGGTTGGCGGCCGCTCGCTGTATTTGCCGCAGGATCCGCTGGCATCGCTGGATGCGACCGCGAAAGTGAAATTGCTGGAAAAGATTGAACGTATCGCGCGCGCGAAGGATCCGCGTGTGGTGCAGGTCATGGCTGGTCTTGCCGGAGAATACGATGTGGTGTTGGTGGTGCGCAGCGACGGTGTGCTCGCCGCCGATATTCGTCCGCTGGTGCGCATTTCGGTGACGGTCATCGCGGAACAGGATGGACGCCGCGAAATGGGCAGTTCCGGCGGCGGCGGACGCTACAGCTATGCTTATTTCAGCGATGAGCTACTGGAAAGCTATGCCAGCGAAGCAGTTGCGTCGGCCTTGGTCAATCTCGACGCGCGTCCTGCGCCGGCAGGTCCGATGACAGTCGTCCTTGGACCGGGATGGCCGGGGATCTTGCTGCATGAAGCGATCGGCCATGGCCTGGAAGGCGATTTCAATCGCAAGGGATCCAGCACTTTCTCGGGACGGATCGGCGACCGCGTTGCCGCCAAGGGCGTTACCGTGGTCGACGACGGCACCATCGCCGACCGGCGCGGCTCGCTCAATATCGACGATGAAGGCAATCCGACCCAGTGCACCACCCTGATCGAAGACGGCATCCTGAAAGGATATATCCAGGATACGATGAATGCGCGCTTGATGAAGATGCCGGTCACCGGCAATGCGCGGCGTGAATCATTTGCGCATCTGCCGATGCCGCGCATGACCAACACTTACATGCTGGGTGGCGACAAGGATCCGGCGGAAATTCTGGCGTCGGTCAAGAACGGGCTGTATGCGGTCAATTTCGGCGGCGGCCAGGTCGATATCACCAACGGCAAGTTTGTATTTTCAGCCAGCGAAGCCTACATGATCGAAGACGGCAAGGTAACCTATCCGGTGAAAGGTGCGACCCTGATCGGCAATGGCCCGGATGTATTGAACCGGGTATCGATGATCGGCAACGACATGCGGCTCGATTCGGGTGTCGGCGTCTGCGGCAAGGAAGGACAGAGCGTGCCGGTCGGCGTGGGGCAGCCAACCTTGCGTATCGATGGCGTAACGGTCGGTGGAACGGGTTGATCGGCCGTTCTTCCCGGAACCGGGCCGGATCTCCTTAAGGGCGAACAAAGGCCGCGCTTGCAAAATGCTTTGATTTATTGCACTATTGAGCAAGTCCTGCTTCAAAATTATTGAATATATGAACTTCGCGCGCTTTTACTTTTATTTTTACTTTAGCTATTCCAGCCCAACGGCGGTGGAAAAGCGGTAAGTTTACGTAAAAGCGACACGAATACGAAACAAACCGAATTTCTTGAAAAACCGCCAGCAATGGCGGTTTTTTCATTTATACAGATTTAACGACTGGAGAAAACATGCCGCGCACCGATGACCTGAGAATCAGAGAAATGAAAGAACTGATACCGCCTTCACACTTGATTCGCGAATTCGCTTGCTCGGAGAAAGCCGCGAATACCGCGGCCGGCGCGCGCACCGCATTGCACCGCATCCTGCATGGCCAGGATGACCGGGTAATGGTGGTGATCGGTCCTTGTTCCATCCACGACACGAAAGCGGCGATGGAATATGCGCATCGCCTGGTCAAGGAACGCGAGCGTTTCGCTGGCGAACTGGAAATCGTGATGCGCGTCTACTTCGAAAAACCGCGTACCACAGTCGGCTGGAAAGGCTTGATCAACGATCCTTACATGGACAACAGTTTCCGGATTAATGACGGCCTGCGCATCGCGCGCCAATTGCTGCTGGAGATCAATGAGCTGGGTTTGCCCGCCGGGACGGAATTTCTCGATGTGATCAGCCCGCAATACGTTGCAGACCTCATCAGCTGGGGTGCAATCGGTGCGCGTACCACCGAATCGCAGGTGCATCGCGAACTGGCGTCGGGACTGTCGTGTCCGGTCGGATTCAAGAACGGTACCGACGGCAATATCAAGATTGCGGTCGATGCGATCAAGGCGGCATCGCAGCCGCACCATTTCCTGTCAGTGACCAAGGGCGGCCATTCCGCGATTGTGTCGACCAACGGAAACGAGGATTGTCATATCATTCTGCGCGGCGGCAAGTCCCCGAACTATGATGCGGCAAGCGTTGATGCCGCCTGCAAGGATATCGCCGCCAGCGGCCTTGCATCGCGCTTGATGATCGATGCATCGCACGCCAACAGTTCAAAAAAACCGGAGAACCAGGTGCCGGTATGCGCCGATATCGGACGGCAAATTGCGGCAGGCGATACGCGCATCGTGGGCCTGATGATCGAGTCGCATCTTGTGCCGGGCCGCCAAGACCTGATTCCCGGCAAGGAGTTGACTTATGGCCAATCGGTTACGGATGGTTGTATCGGTTGGGATGAAAGCATCGGCGTACTGGAAGGACTGGCGGCGGCGGTCAAACAACGACGCCACGTAAAAGATCCGGATGCGTGATTGAAAGCATTGATTGCGTATCGGGAAAGTATGCCCGATACGCAATCTGGATTTCTCCGAAATGCTTCAAAAGCGTTTGGTCAGCGTCATCTGTTCGCCTTCACGGCGCATTTCGGTGCGGTTCAGAAATGACATGCCGAGCAATGCAAACGGCAAGCCGGTTTCCTGTACCAATGCTTCCACCTGATTGAGCTCGATATCGCCGACTTTCACGGTGTTCAATATGACACGATACACGGGCGCAGTTCCATTGGCCGTGTTGACCATGCCGGGCTGACCTCTCTTGTAATCGATCCCGAGCCTAATCGCATCGGCTGCGGAAATTCCAATCATTGTGGCGCCGGTGTCGAGCAGCATTCTGACGGTGCCGCCGTTGATCTGGCCTTGCACCATGAAATGGCCTCGTCCATCGGCCTTCAGGGTAACGCTTGACTGTGACGATGGCTCGGTACGGCTGACGTGTTCACCGATCGCGATGGCCTGGCGCTTTCCGTTAATCTCAAGCGTTGCGGTGGATGGATTGACGGCAACCAGCTTGATAGTGTTCGAGATGGCGCTTCCAACCGAATAGGTTTTTGGTGTGCCGCCGTTGATGACCAGCACCGCCTTGCCAGGGAAAAGGCCGACCACGCCGACCTCTGCCGCAAATGCAGCACCAGCAAGCAAACCCAGGCCGACGGCGAAAACTACGAGATTTCTGAGACGCATTGTGGCATCCTAAAACAACGGTTCGGGGACAATGATCTGGTGCAGGTACAACAGCGTGAATATTTCTTCCCAAACCTCTTTGGGAAAACCTTCCCGGTCACCGCGGCTATCCAGCGTGAGCTTGCGAAAATAGCTGTTCAATTCAGGGTAGCCCCACAAGCTTTGGATCGCTGCCAAAATTCTCGGGAAGTCCTTTTCCAGCGCAGTCTGATACTGGACCGCTGAAGGCGGCTGCCCGACTGCGAGTTGGCCGACTGCAGCGGGCTTGCCGCCCATCGGCTCGCCTGCGGAGGAGCCGATGGTGGGAAATGGCGTGCGGCGCGACATGGACAGGGCTTGCGATCTAGTCGCGGAAGTTGTTGAATTCGAGCGGCAAGTCCGCTACCTCCTTGCGGAGGAGCGCCATCGCTGCCTGCAGATCGTCTCGTTTCGCGCCGGTAATGCGTACCGCATCGCCCTGGATACTGGCTTGTACCTTCATCTTGCTGTCCTTGATGATCCGGACAATTTTTTTGGCGGCATCCGACTCGATGCCGTTCTTGATCTTGATGACTTGCTTGACCTTGTCGCCGCCGATTTTCTCAACCTTGCCTATATCCAGGAATCGCACATCGACGCTGCGCTTGACCAGCTTGTTGGTCAATACATCGCGCACCTGGCCCAACTGGAACTCCGCGTCGGCAAAGGCGGTCAGTTCGCGTTCCTTTTGTTCGATACGCGCGTCGCTACCCTTGAAATCAAAGCGGGTGGTGATTTCCTTGTTGGCTTGATCGACTGCATTTCGGACTTCGACTATGTTGGCTTCAGAAACAACATCAAACGATGGCATGGCTCGGGTTCCTTTGGTGTGGACGTTGGTCAAACTGCTGTAACGCCCTTGAATTGCTATTTAATTAATGGCCATTCTAACGGACAAAAAAGCAGGTGGCTATAGCAATCGGGCCGCCCGCCGCGAACCGCAAAAAGTGTCGATTACCATTGCATATGCATCATGCAATTCGCTTTATTACGCTTTCAGTGGCGAAGCAAGCTATATAATCGCCACCGTATGACATCCGGCATTTCCATCCAATCTGATTTTCCACTGCGCAGCCATAATACTTTTGGTATTGCGGTCAATGCGCACGCCTATGTATGCGTGTCTTCCGTCGATACCTTGCTTGGCATCAGGAACGATGCTGCACTGAGCGTGTTGCCGCGGCTGGTGCTGGGCGGGGGCAGCAACATACTGTTTACCCGGAATTTCGCCGGTCTTGTCTTGCATATGTGCAGCAAGGGCATCGAGATCGTAAGCGAAGACAGTGATGCCGTGTATGTTCGTGCGGCGGCAGGAGAAAACTGGCACAGTTTTGTCCAGTGGACCATTGGGCGGGGTTTGGGCGGCTTGGAAAATTTGTCGCTGATTCCCGGCAGCGTCGGTGCGGCGCCGATTCAGAATATCGGCGCCTACGGCGTTGAACTCAAGGATTGCTTCCATTCGCTCAGCGCCTTCGACTTCGAGAATGGCGAAATATTCACACTGGATAAAGCCGCTTGCCAATTCGGTTATCGCGATAGTGTGTTCAAGCACCGGTTGCGCGACCGCGCGGTGATTCTGGATGTCACTTTCGCGTTGCCCAAGCGATGGCAGCCGAATTTGCAATACGCGGATGTTGTGCAGGAGATGGCGGCGCGCGGACTTGCCAACCCTACTGCACAAGAGATCAGCGAAGCGGTCATTGCCATCCGCCAGCGCAAATTACCCGATCCGGGCATGATCGGCAATGCAGGCAGTTTCTTCAAGAATCCCGTGATTGCGGCGGCACAGCGCGATGCGCTGTTGCTGCGGTATCCGAAATTGGTCAGTCATGCCCAGCCCGATGGCAGTGTCAAGCTGGCTGCAGGCTGGTTGATCGATCAATGCGGTTGGAAAGGTAAAAGCATCGGCCAAGCCGGCGTTTATGAAAAACAGGCGCTGGTATTGGTTAATCGCGGTAATGCGACCGGGCAGGATATAGCATGTCTGGCGCAGGCAATTCAGGCCGATGTGCAGGCGCGGTTCGGCGTGATGCTGGAACCTGAGCCGATCTTTGTTTGAACCTCGATGTAATCCCTTCTTTTCTTGAATAGCTGGAATGGTGCTTTATATGCACCATTCCACAACTTCAATCACTGTTTTGGTGCGGTACCCGTATCCAATTCTCTTAATCCGTTACAGATTCTTTTTCTTAACCATTAAAAATCAATAGCTTAAGAAAAAATTTCAATCAGGCATGGAAATCGCTAGTCTTGGGTACATTCTTGTATTCAAGATCGCATTCATGTACCGGATTCCAGAAACCATAAGCATTGCAACGTTGCGCGAGATGTATCGCAGCAGCTTTTCGTCCGGCGAATTGTTAATCCAGGATTCAAATGGGTATGACACGGCCGTCCGCGCGAAGCCTGGATCATGCCGGCAGATGAAAATGCGGCATTGGCATGGGTACCCATTGTTCAGCATACCGTTCGTTGTATATCCACATTCGGCGGTTGGCGAGCATTTCGCGTCAACGCCGCCAACTAACTTTACCAAGGAGCTTGCATGATTATCCCCTTCATCAAACGTGCAGTACTGTGGTTGCTTTCATCAACATTATTGACTGGCATAGCGATGGCCCCGGCCGGCGCGCAGGATAAGCGCAAGGAAACCCTGATCGTCGCCAATGAAACCAGCCCGAACATGCTCGACATTCATGGCGTCGGCGCGAACCGGCCGGCGTATGCAGTGGCATGGATGAGTTATGACCGCTTGCTGACGTTCGGCAAGAAGAAACTTGCCAATGGTGTCGCCAGCTACGATTTCACCAAGCTGGAGCCGGAACTGGCGGAAAGCTGGGAAGTCGCGAAAGACGGTTCGTCGGTGACCTTCAAATTGCGCAAAGGCGCCACCTTTCATGACGGCACGCCGGTCACCGCCAAGGACGTGAAATGGTCGTTCGAGCGGGCGCTGGCGATGGGCGGATTCCCGACCTTCCAGATGAAGGCCGGATCGATCGAGAAGGCCGAACAGTTCGAAGTGCTCGACGATCAAACTTTCCGTCTTAAATTTCTGCGCCGCGACAAGATGACCCTGCCGGATCTCGCGGTGCCGGTGGCATCGATTTACAACTCCGAACTGGCCAAGCGTCATGCGACGCCGGAAGACCCGTGGGCCGCGGTCTGGCTCAAGAACAACACGGCAGGCGGCGGCGCATACAAGGTCGAGTCATACAAGCCGGGCCAGGAAATCACCTATGCACGCTTCGATGCGTGGAAGAGTGGTCCGTTGCCCAAGCTCAGCCGCGTCATCCAGCGCGAAGTGCCGTCGGCCGGCAACCGCCGCGCATTGCTGTCCAGGGGTGATATCGACATGACATACGACATGCCGCCCAAGGATTTTGCGGAAATGTCGCAGGAAAAAGGTAATGTCAAGGTCGCCAGCGTACCTGCCGAAAATTCACTGTTCTACCTCGGCATGAACGTCTCCAAGCCGCCGTTCGACAATGCCAAGGTGCGCCAGGCAGTCGCTTATGTGCTGCCTTACGAGAGCATCATGCAAACCGCGATGTACGGACGCGGCGTGCCGATGTACGGCGCCGTCAAACCGGTCACCGGGGCCGACTGGCCAACCGCTACGCCTTACGCCACCAATCTGGCCAAGGCCAAACAGTTGATGAAAGAGGCCGGCGTCGAGAACGGTTTCGAAACCACGCTGTCGTTCGATCTCGGCCAGGGCACCGTGTCGGAGCCGACTGCGATCCTGATCCAGGAAGCGCTGGCGCAGATCAACATCAAGACCTCGATCAACAAGGTGCCGGGTTCCAACTGGCGTTCCGCATTGTTGAAGAAGGACATGCCGATGATCATCAACCGGTTCGGCGGATGGCTCAACTATCCGGAATATTTTTTCTTCTGGACCTACCATGGTCAGAACGCCGTGTTCAATACCATGTCGTACAAGAGCTCGGGGCTGGACAAGATGGTCGATAGCGCCCGTTTCGAAACCGACAAGACCGCTTATCAGCAACAGGTAAAAACCTTCATCAATATCGCCTACAGCGACGCGCCGCGAGTGCCCTTGCTGCAGCCGATGGCGGATGTGGCCATGCAAAAGCATGTGCAGGGATATACCTACTGGTTCCACATGCAGCCCGATTACCGCCAGCTGTTCAAGAACTAGGCCCGGGTCAATGATCGGAGTGCAGGAATGCTAACGTCAATTCTCAAGCGGCTGGTAGGCGCCATACCGAACATCATCGGGGTGATCGTCGTGACCTTCCTGCTGACGCGGGCGCTGCCGGGCGATCCGGCGGCGTTTTTTGCCGGACCGGCCGGCACTGCGGAAGCGGTCGAGCAGATTCGTGAAAAGCTCGGCCTCAACCGTTCGCTGCTGGTGCAGTTCGGGTTGTACCTGCGCGACCTGGCGCAAGGCGACTGGGGCGTATCGCTGAGCACCGGACAGCCGGTGTTGAACGAACTGGTCACGCGCTTGCCTGCCTCGCTTGAGTTGACCTTGATCGGCTTGCTGCTGGCGGTGGTGATCGCGATTCCGCTCGGGGTGCTGGCCGCGACGCGGCCGGATTCGTGGATAGACCATCTATGCCGCGGGATCACCACGGCGGGCGTGTCGCTGCCGACTTTTTTCACCGGCATGCTGCTGGCTTATGTGTTTTATTTTTTGCTGGGCTGGGCGCCGCCGCCGCTCGGGCGGCTCGACCCCTACCTTTCGGCGCCGCCGAGCGTTACGCACTTTTACCTGATCGACAGTTTGCTGATCGGCGACCTGGAAGTGTTCTGGGCTGCACTGCGTCAACTGGCGCTGCCATCGATCACACTTGCGCTGTTTGTGCTGGCGCCCTTGGCACGCATGACGCGCGCATCGATGCTCGGCGTGCTGTCCGCCGATTTCATCCGGACCGCGCGGGCCAGCGGCTTGTCGTCCGGCACGGTGATATTCGGCTATGCGTTTCGTAACGCGCTGCTGCCGGTCATGACCACGCTGGGCATGGTGTTTTCGTTTCTGCTCGGCTCCAATGTGCTGGTGGAAAAAGTATTCGCTTGGCCCGGCATCGGATCGTTTGCAATCGAAGCGCTGGTGTCTTCCGACTATGCGCCAGTGCAGGGTTTCGTACTGGTAATGGCCTTGCTTTACGTGCTGCTCAACCTGACTATAGATATTGCATATGGACTCATCGATCCCCGCGTTCGCCTCGAAGGCTGATCGGCCTTCGGCCTGGGCCGGGCGCTGGAATACGCTGCGCTATGTCGTTGCCGAGAATCCGTTGTCGCTGGTGGCGGCCGGCTTGTTCGCAATGTTCGTGCTGCTGGCCTTGGTCGGCCCCGTATTGGCGCCTTTCGATCCATTGGCCAGCAACGTCGGCCCGCCTTTGTCGCCGCCGACGCTGGCCCACTGGTTCGGTACCGATGCGCTCGGCCGCGACATCCTGTCGCGGGTGATCGTCGCAACCCGGCTCGATCTGGGTATCGCGGTGGCGGCGGTCAGCCTGTCGTGCGTTATCGGCGGCCTGCTGGGCGCTTTCGCCGGATACTTCGGCGGCTGGACCGAACGCCTGGTCGGCCGCACGTCGGACACCATCATGGCGTTTCCGTTGTTCGTGCTGGCGATGGGCATCGTCGCCGCGCTGGGCAACACGGTGGCCAACATCGTGCTGGCCACCGCGATCATCAATTTGCCGTTCTACATGCGCGTCGCGCGCGCCGAAAGCAGCGTGCTGAAAAACGCCGGCTTCGTCGAGGCGGCGCGCCTGGCCGGCAACGGCGAAATCCGCGTGCTGTTTCATCACATCATTCCCAATATCCTGCCGCCGATGACGGTGCAGGTATCGTTGAACATGGGTTGGGCGATCCTGAATGCCGCCGGCCTGTCGTTCATCGGTCTCGGCGTACGGCCGCCCGCGGCCGAATGGGGCATCATGGTGGCCGAGGGCGCGCAATATATCGTGTCCGGCGAATGGTGGATCGCGTTGTTTCCCGGCGCGGTGTTGATGCTGGCGGTGTTCTGTTTCAATTTGCTGGGTGATTCGTTACGCGATTTAATTGATCCGAGGAGACGCACATGAACGCCGGCACTGCCGCATTGCTTGAAGTCGCCGATCTGTCGCTGGAGTTCCGCACCCGCAGCGGCACCGTGCGCGCGCTGGAGCATGTTTCCCTTGCGTTGCCTGAGAGCGGTTCGCTGGGGCTGGTCGGGGAGAGCGGTTCCGGCAAGTCGGTATTGTCGTTCGCGGTGCTCGGCATCCAGGATGCAGCGGCGCGAATCACCAGTGGCGCCATTCGATTCGACGGAAAGGATTTGCTGGCCAATGACGGCGCCGCGATGAAGGCCTTGCGCGGACGCGAGCTGGCAATGATTTTCCAGAACCCGCGCGTTGCATTGAACCCGATTCGCCAGGTCGGCCGGCAAATCGAAGACGTGCTGGCGCGGCATACCGATTTGCGCGGCAAGGCACTGCGCACACGCGCAATCGAATGCCTGTCGGAAGTACGTATTCCCGATCCGGAACGGCGCTATTCGGCATATCCGTTCGAACTGTCCGGCGGCATGTGCCAGCGCGTGATGATCGCCATCGCATTGGCGTGCCGTCCGCGCCTGCTGATCGCCGACGAGCCGACCACCGGCCTGGATGTCACCACGCAGGCGGCGATCATGCGCCTGATCCGCGATCTGGGCCGCGAAAAGGGCATGGCGACTTTGCTCATTACCCACGATCTGGGCCTGGCGCGTGAATTTTGCGATCGCATTGCTGTGATGCACGCCGGGCATATAGTCGAAACCGGTTTGACCGAAGACTTGTTTCGCGCACCTGCCCACCCTTATACTGCACAGCTGATTCGCGCCACACCGGTGGGGCAGGCAAAACTGGAAAACCTTGCATCGATTCCGGGAAATTTGCCCGACCTGCGCCGCACCGACTTGCCGGCATGCCGCTTCGCGGAGCGCTGCATGCAGCGGCAAGCCGGTTGCGAACGCGCGCTGCCGCAGCATGATATAGGCGAGCAACAACGCGTGGCGTGCCACTATCCCCTGATTGAGCCAAGTATGGAGGTCATGCATGCATCTATTGCTTGAAGCGATCGATCTGGTCAAACACTTTCCGGTGGAGGTGCACCGGAAACAAAAATTCTTGCATGCAGTCGATGGTCTTAATTTTCACATCGAGGCAGGCGAAACCGTCGGGCTGGTCGGCGAATCAGGCTGCGGCAAATCGACGCTGGTCAGGTTATTGACGCGTACGCTCGACCTCACCGAGGGCCAGATCCGGTTTCACAGTAAAAGCATCGGCTTGATCGCGGCGCGCGCGATGGCGGTGCATCCATTGCGGCGTGAAATCCAGATGGTATTCCAGGACCCGACCGACAGTTTGAATCCACGGTATACGGCGCGTCAGACGATTGCAGAATCGGTGCGCCTGCTGTCCGACCTGCGCAAGTCCGCCGAGATCGATGCGGAAGTCGAGCACTGCGCCGAACTGGTCGGCCTGCAAAAGGAATTGCTGGACCGCTATCCGCATCAATTGTCGGGCGGCCAGAAAGCCCGCGTCGGCATCGCGCGTGCGATCGTCACGCGTCCGCGCCTTCTTGTGCTGGACGAACCGACAGCGGCGCTGGACGTTTCGGTGCAGGCCGTCATCCTGCAATTGCTCGATACGCTGAAACGCGAGCTGGGCATGAGCTTCTTGTTCGTGTCGCATGACTTGAACGTAGTGCGTTTATTGTGCGACCGGGTGCTGGTGATGTACCTTGGGCAGATCGTTGAAAGCGGACCGGCCGATGAAGTGTTCCATCGACCGGCGCATCCTTATACGCGTGCACTGATAGCGTCGCTGCCCGGCGGTCTCGCCGGCGGAGAATCCAGCGAATCCGATCTGTTGATCGGCGGCGATCCGCAGAGTCCGATCGATCCCGAGCCGAACCGATGCCGGCTACTGGGCCGCTGTCCGCGCGGAACCGAGCTGTGCGAACAGCAGGCGCCGGTGCTGCGCGAAGTCGCCGAAGGCAGGAGCGTAGCATGTCATTTTCCGGCGGGGCTCTGATGACGGCCAAAACCAGCCAGGCGAATCTCCTTGCGGAGCAGCTATACGGCAAACTCAAGGACGATATATTCAACTTCCGCCTGCTATCCGGCGAGCGGTTTACCGAGAGTGAGATGGCGCAGCGCTACAATGTCTCGCGCACGCCGATACGCGACGCGCTTTACCGCCTGGAGCGAGAGGGTTATCTGCAAGTCGGTTTTCGCAGTGGCTGGAGCGTGCGGCCGTTCGACTTCGAGCGCTTTGAACAGCTCTACGATTTGCGCGTGATTTTGGAGCGGGCAGCGGTGCAGTCGATCTGTGAAGCGGAGCAGGCGGTGGATTTGTCCGAATTGCAGGCAATCTGGCTGGTGCCGCCCGAGGAACGCCTCGCCGACGGTGCGCAGTTATCGTTGCTGGATGAAGCGTTTCACCAGGCGTTGGTGAAAGCGACCGGCAACCTCGAAATGACGCGCGTGCATCGCGAGGTCACCGAAAAAATCCGCATCATCCGTCACCTGGATTTTACGAAGGACAGTCGGATCACCGCGACTTACGAGGAGCATGCGCAAATTTTGCGCATGCTGATGCAGCGTAAGGAATTACAGGCAGGCATGCTGCTGAAATCGCATATAGAAACCAGCAAGGCCGAGGTGCGCAAGATCACCTTGCACATGCTGTACACGGCGCGAGAAAAGCTTGGTTTGAAAAGCGCATAGCGCGCTTCCCGCGAGGTGTGATGCGATGCCTAACGTCTAGCCGAAATGACAGACGTAATCGAGCGTTTCGACGGTTTCAATATCGAAGCTTGAATTTCCCGCCACGTCGAATCGTTGCCCCGCTTCGTAGGTTTTCCATTCTTCTTCGCCTTTCAGGCGCACCCGGCATTTGCCGCCATTCACTTCCATGATTTCCGGCGCACCAGTATTGAAGACCAGTTTCGATGGAAAAATCACGCCGATGGTTTTCTTCGTGCCGTCGGCGAACAGCACCGTGTGCGACACGCATTTTCCTTCGAAATAAATATTGGACTTGGTGATGACTGAGACGTTATCGAATTGAGTGGTCATGATGTGGTGTCTGATGGTGAGGGAAAGGCGTTATTTGTCGCTGTCTTTTCGAAGGCCCGGCAATGCAACGGATGAATTCGCATCCAGCAAGCCGACGTTCCCGTAGATGCCAAGCTTCTGGCGCGTATCGGCGATGTCCAGGTTGCGCATCGTCAGTTGCCCGATGCGGTCTTGCGGGGAGAATGCGCCTTCACCCTTTTCCATGGTCAGGCGTTCGGGATGGTAGGTCAGGTTGGCCGACTCCGTATTCATGATCGAGTAATCGTTGCCGCGCCGCAGTTCGACAGTGACTTCGCCGGTGATGGCACGGGCGACCCAGCGTTGCGCTGCTTCGCGCAGCATGATTGCTTGTGGATCGAACCAGCGGCCCTGGTATAGCAGGCGTCCGAGCTTGCGGCCGTTTTCGCGGTATTGTTCGATGGTGTCTTCGTTGTGAATACCGGTGACCAGGCGTTCGTAGGCAATGAACAGCAATGCCAGTCCGGGAGCTTCGTAGATGCCGCGACTCTTCGCTTCGATGATGCGGTTCTCGATCTGGTCGCTCATGCCGAGACCGTGGCGGCCGCCGATGCGGTTGGCTTCCAATAACAGGTCGACCAGATTCGGATAGGCGACGCCGTTGAGCGCCACCGGACGGCCTTCCTCGAAACGCACACTCACTTCCTCGCGCTTTACCTCGACGTCGTCGCGCCAGAAGGCGACACCCATGATCGGCTCGACAATTTTCATGCCGCTGTTCAGGTGTTCGAGATCTTTCGCTTCATGCGTCGCACCCAGCATGTTGGAGTCAGTCGAATACGCTTTTTCGACCGACATCTTGTAGCTAAAACCGGACTTGATCATGAACTCCGACATTTCCTTGCGTCCGCCGAGTTCCTGGATGAAGCGGTCATCGAGCCAGGGTTTGTAGATGCGCAGCGATGGATTGACCAGCAAGCCGTAACGATAGAAACGTTCAATGTCGTTGCCCTTGAACGTGCTGCCATCGCCCCAGATATCGACCTGGTCTTCCTGCATCGCAGCGACCAGCATGGTGCCGGTCACAGCGCGGCCCAAAGGCGTTGTGTTGAAATAGGTGATGCCGGCAGTCGAGATGTGGAACGCACCGCTTTGCAGTGCGGCGATCCCTTCTGTTACCAGCTGTTCGCGGCAATCGATCAGGCGTGCCTGTTCGGCACCGTACTCTTTGGCTTTTCTTGGAATAGCATCGTAGTCCGGTTCATCAGGCTGGCCCAGATTGGCAGTGTATGCGTATGGAATCGCGCCTTTCTGGCGCATCCAGTGCAGCGCTGCGCTGGTGTCGAGCCCGCCGGAAAAGGCGATGCCCACTTTTTGATTCACGGGAACGGATTGAAGTATGGTCGACATGATGGTTGCTTCGCAGGCTAGGAGTGTGTAAGTAAGGAGGAACTAGGGGTTATGATTAATCGAGCTTGCCAAGCACCAGGTATTCGAGCAACGCTTTCTGGACGTGCAGACGATTTTCCGCTTCATCCCAGACTACCGACTGCGGACCGTCGATGACATCTGCAGCGACTTCTTCGCCGCGGTGCGCGGGCAGGCAATGCATGAACAACGCGTCGGGTTGTGCCCGCTTCATCTTGGCCGCGTCGACTATCCATCCGTCGAATGCCTGCAGTCTGGCTGCGTTTTCTTCTTCGTAACCCATGCTGGTCCACACATCGGTGGTAACCAGATGCGCGCCGACGCAGGCATCCGACGGATTCGAAAATAAGGTAAAGCGGGTGTTGGTGGGCGACACCAGCGATGGGTCGATGTCGTAACCCGTTGGTGTAGAGACGTTGACGTGGAAGCCGAAAATTTCCGCCGCTTGCAACCATGAATACAGCATGTTGTTGGCGTCGCCGATCCATGCGACGGTCTTGCCGGCGATGGACCCGCGCTGTTCGATGAAGGTGAAAACATCCGCCAATACCTGGCATGGATGGTGTTCGTTGGTCAGGCCGTTGATGACCGGCACCCGCGAATTGGCGGCGAAGCGGTCGATAATGTCCTGGCCGAAGGTACGGATCATGATGATGTCGCACATGCGCGACATCACTTGCGCCGCATCTTCGACCGGTTCGCCCCGGCCGAGCTGGCTGTCGCGCGTATTGAGATAAATTGCCGCGCCGCCGAGCTGGTGCATGCCGGCTTCGAACGACAGGCGGGTGCGGGTGGAATTTTTTTCGAACACCATTACCAGCGTGCGGTCGAGCAGCGGGTGATGCGGTTCGTAGTTCTTGAACTTGCGCTTGATGATATGAGCGCGTTCAATTACATGCTCGAATTCGTCGAGCGTGAAGTCGGAAAACTGCAGAAAGTGTTTGATTGCCATAAATAAAAACGGCGGCAAGGTTGGCGCCTGCCGCCGAAGTTGTGTAACTGCTTCAATTATAAGGGATTTTTTTGCTAAAAGACACTGAAAGGGCGTGCAGAATGCCAGCGTGAATTAGAGATATTCTTGATTCTAATATAACTTTTGCGACGATTCATGCAGCAATTGTTGATAAAGCGCATGACGCATCGAGGCAATCTCGCCAGTTTTGATGGCGCTGAGGACGGCGCAATCCGGTTCGATCAGGTGATGACAATTATAGAACTTGCATTGACCCAGGTAAGGTGCAAATTCCGGAAATGCACGTTCAAGCATGCCCTCAGTCAGCTGATACAGGCCGAATTCCTGAAAGCCGGGCGAGTCGATGATTGCTGTATCCGCATCGATCTTGTATAAACGAGTGAACGTGGTGGTGTGCTTGCCGGTGTCGAGCGCCGCCGAAATTTCGCGCACGGCAATGTCGGCATCGGGGACCAGCAAGTTGATCAGCGAGGATTTCCCCATGCCGGATTGACCTATCAGGATCGTCGACTGCCCGGCCAGTAGCGGCCCGAGCGTGGCACAGGTCGCTTCAGGCGCCGCTCGGGCCGAAACCTCGTGCACCGTATAGCCGAGGGAAGCATAGAAGGCCAGGCGTCGACGCGTTTTCGCCAGCGACTCGGTCACATCAATTTTGTTGAGAATAATGTGGGCCGCGACGCCTGACGCTTCCGCCGCGACCAGCGAACGCGACACCAGATCGTCCGCAAACCCCGGTTCGGTCGCGACCACGATGAACAGTTGCGTCACGTTGGCCGCCAGCAGTTTCGACTTGTACTGATCCGAGCGGTACAGCAGCGTGCTGCGCTCCTGGATCGATTCGATTACACCCTGGTTCGGCGAGGTCATTTGAAGATTGACGATATCGCCGACCGCGATATCGCTTTTTTTGCCGCGCGTAACGCACTGCAGTTTGATTGTGTCGGTCTGCGCGAGATAGTGGCGGCCGTGTGCTGCGATGATCGTGCCGATAGTTTTTTCCATGCGTCAGGATACAGACGTCTGAAAAATAGCATCGACTTTGGCGGCGCAGATGAAATCGTTCTCGGAGATTCCGCCGCGTCCGCCGTTCACCGAATGAGTGTCGAACTTGACCACGCAGCGGTTGTATGTGACCACCAGTTCCGGATGATGATCCTCCGCGTGGATCACATAGGCGATCGCATTGACGAATGCGAGCGTTCGGTAATAGTTCTTGAATCCGAACGCTTTGACGACCTTGCCTTCCTGCAGGGTCCAGCCATCGAGCGCAGTCAGATACTCATTGATCTTACCGTCATCCAGACCGATGTCCTGATGCTGGGATTTTTTTTTCAACAATTCGGAAGTCGTTACCATGATGAGCTCCGTTTCAGCTTGCAAGCAGCTTGTTGATCCGTACTGTCGCCGGCGGATGCGAATCGTAGAACGCCGAATGCAGCGGATCGGGGGTCAGTGTGGATGCATTGTCTTCATACAATTTTACCAATGCGGATACCAGGTCTTGCGCACTGCTGTACTCAGCGGCAAATGCATCGGCTTCGAATTCATGTTTGCGTGAGCTGATCGACATCAGCGGCGCCAGGAAAAAGGTAAATACCGGCAAGGCCAGCATGAACAGAAGCAACGCCATTGCATCGTTGCTCGCGCCCATCATCGGATCGACGCCAAGGCCGGTGTAGAACCATGCTTGGTTTTTAAGATAGCCAAGCAGCGCAAGAAACCCGAGCGAGATTGCAAACATCACGACGATGCGCTTGACGATATGCTTCAATTTGAAATGGCCGAGTTCATGCGCCAGCACCGCCTCGATTTCCTGCGGTGCCAGCCGCGACAGCAGGGTATCGAAAAACACGATGCGCTTGGCGGCGCCGAATCCGGAAAAATAGGCATTGCCGTGCGCGCTGCGTTTCGATCCATCCATCACGAACAGGCCTTTCGAAGCGAAACCGACGCGCTTCATCAGATTTTCGATGCGGGTTCGCAAGCTGTCGTCAGTAAGGGGCGTGAATTTGTTGAACATCGGTGCGATAACGGTTGGATACAGCACCAGCATCAGCAGTTGGAATCCGCTCCATACGATCCATGCGTAAAGCCACCACAGGTCGCCCGATTTTTCCATCAAGGTCAGAATCACCCAGATCAACGGTAATCCGATCGCGGCGCCGAGCAGCGTGCCCTTCACCATATCTGCAATAAACAGGCCGAGGGTCATCTTGTTGAAACCGAACCTGGCTTCAAGCACGAACTGCTTGTAATAATCGAAAGGCAAACTGATGATGCCCGAGATGGCGGCGAACGCGATCAGCAATCCGATTTGATAGGTCATGCCGGGACCGGTAAGATTGAGTATTTTCACGGACAGCCATTGCAATCCGCCCAACAGCGTAAAGCCGATCAGCACTGCGGTGTTGACCAGCAAGATCACCAGACCGAGTTTGGTTTTTGCAACCGTGTAATCCGCCGCCTTCTGGTGTGCGGCGAGCGGGATTTTCTCGGTAAATTGCGGCGGAACGGCATTGCGGTGGCCAAGCACATGGCGAATGTGCCGTGACGCAAGCCAGAATCGAACGATTACGCTGACGGCAAGAAGACTGACAAACAAAACTGAAAATGCGTAAGAAGACATTCTTTGCCTATGAGAAAATGGCGGGACAATCAGGCCAAGGAAAAAACGATTATGTCACAAGCGACCGAAGTAAATGTAATACCGAACCAGGTGGAACGTCCGAACGAATTCAATCTGGTATGGGTCGATATGGAAATGAGCGGTTTGGATCCGGACACCGACCGGATTATAGAGGTTGCGGTTGTGGTAACCGATTCCAACCTGAATATTATCGGCGAGGGGCCCGTATTTGCGATTCACCAATCCGATGAAATTCTGGACGGCATGGATGCATGGAACAAGGGCACGCACGGCCGGTCCGGTTTGATCGAACGGGTAAAGACATCGAACGTTTCGGAAGCGGATGCCGAAAGCGCATTGATCGATTTCCTGAAACAGTATGTGCCGAACGGAAAATCGCCGATGTGCGGCAATACGATTTGCCAGGATCGCCGCTTCATGGTGCGCGGCATGCCGAAGCTGGAAGCGTTTTTTCATTATCGCAATCTCGACGTATCTACGTTGAAGGAACTTTGCAGGCGATGGAAACCGGAGTTGGTCAACGGCTTCAAAAAACATCAGAAACACACTGCGCTGGCGGATATTCTCGAGTCGATCGAAGAATTGCGGTATTACCGCGAACATTTCATCAAGCCTTGATTTCAAGGGCAGATACACAGGCCCGGTAGAGATTCGCATGGGCTCGGTTTGACGAGTAGGGAGCAAAAGAGTTTTCAAGACTGCTGCGCATTCGGGAGAATTTCATGATCACTTCTGCTTATATTTGCGATGCAATCCGCACACCTTTCGGCCGCTATGGCGGCATGCTGTCGTCGGTGCGTGCCGACGACTTGGGCGCGATACCGCTGGTGGCGCTGATGGTGCGCAACCCCAATGTCGACTGGGAGCAGGTTTCCGATGTGCTTTACGGCTGCGCCAATCAGGCCGGCGAAGATAATCGCAATGTTGCGCGCATGGCCGGTCTGCTTGCCGGTTTGCCGGTCGGCGTATCGGGCGCCACCATCAACCGTCTTTGCGGTTCGGGGCTGGATGCGATCGGCAGTGCGGCGAGGTCGATCAGATCGGGCGAGGCGACCATGATGATTGCGGGCGGCGTCGAATCCATGAGCCGTGCACCCTATGTCGTCGGCAAGGCGGAGACGGCGTTCGCACGGAATATGGAAATGGTCGATACCACCATAGGCTGGCGCTTCGTCAACAAGCTGATGCAGGCGCAGCATGGCATCGATTCAATGCCCGAGACCGCTGAAAATGTCGCCCGTGAATTCGGTATCGACCGCCGGTCGCAGGACCGGTTTGCGTTGGCATCGCAAACCAAGGCACTTGCAGCGCAACAGAACGGTGTCTTCGAAGCGGAAATCACGCCGGTGACGATTATGCAGAAAAAGGGAGATTCGCAGATCCTGACGCAGGATGAACATCCGCGCAACACATCGATCGAGGCGCTTGCCAAACTAACTCCGATTGTCCGGTCGGACGGCACGGTCACAGCGGGCAACTCGTCTGGCATCAACGACGGCGCTTGCGCATTACTTTTGGCGTGCGAAAAATCCGCGCACAAGTATACCTTGATGCCGAAAGCGCGCGTGCTCGGCATGGCGACCGCGGGAGTCCCGCCGCGCATCATGGGAATCGGGCCGGGGCCGGCGGCGCGCAAGGTGCTGGTGCAAACGGGATTGACGATGGAGCAAATGGATGTGATCGAACTCAATGAAGCGTTTGCCGCACAAAGCATCGCGGTGCTGCGTGACTGGGGATTGCAGGATGACGATCCGCGCGTCAACCCGAACGGCGGCGCGATTGCGCTCGGTCATCCGCTCGGCGCGTCCGGTGCGCGGCTGGTAACGACGGCGATCAATCAGCTGCACAGGATCAAAGGGCGCTACGCGTTATGCACGATGTGCATCGGTGTCGGGCAGGGGATTGCGTTGGTGATCGAGCGCGTTTAGTTTTGGCATTCAATGCACAACCGGATCGGCGCCGCAGCATTTCTTGAATTTCTTGCCGCTGCCGCATGCGCAAAGATCATTGCGACCGACCTTGGGCGTTTCGCGCTGTATGGTTGCAATTGCGGATTTGCGATAAGGCAGCCAGAAGCGATGAATTTCAGGAATCGCGGCTTCGATCTGTACCGTCAGTTTGTGGCATTTGACGGGATCGTCGACCAGTTCCAGTTCTTCTTCTTCGATTTCTTCCGCACCAAGCAGGTAAATCGGACGCAGCAGCGGCGCAATATCGGAGCTCCGGATCGGCTCCCATGACGCTGGTCGTAAATTCATGCCTTCCCAAAAGCCCCACGCCCAAGCCTCGCCATCCATGACGGAGCGGCCTTCCCATTCATATTCACAAAACAACGGCTCGAATTCCTTCGGCGCCGCTTCAAACGTGATCGCAATCTCGTTCATGAAGCGCGCGATCAAGCCGACGATTCGCTCAAATTCCTTCTCTGTCTTGAATTTCGGCGCATCGTCAGGCGATGCACCCCATACGCGCGGAAGCCATTCGGATAATGGAATCGTGTCCGGGCCGATCACCAGCGCAGTCAGATAGCCGTGCAGCGAATCCATGGTCATGCCATCGTCTCCGCAGCGGTCGGAGAGCAGGAATTGGTCGAGTTCGTTGAATTCCTTGTCGGACAGGGGCTGATCGAGTTGCATGGGATTGGTTGGATACCGTTGAACGATGAACCGATAGTGTATCGCGTCGTCACGGTGGAATCATCTAATCGAGAGGGAGGTTGTAATCAATATTTCCTGAAGAGAAGGGTGATAGTCGGAAAGCCATATTGTTTAGCAGTAATGATGCGTCATTTACATTTTTCGGAACGTTGACGATCTATTAATTTTTGGCCGATCTCATACCGTTTATTCCCCATAAGCAACCTTTTGTCATCTCGATTTTACTTTGCAAGATCTGATGTCCATACTAAAAACGTTTCTTGTGGGCAATGCAATTTACCTATATGCAACCTGACAATTTGCCTTATGCCGGAAGATATCTATGAAAAGCAATGCACATCGAGGTTTTACTTTAATTGAACTGATGGTAGTGGTGGCTATCATTGGGATTCTAGCGGCGGTTGCTTATCCTTCATACGTTCAGTATGTGATTAAGTCCAATCGCGCTACGGCGCAAGCTTTTATGCTTTCCGTCGCTAATAAGCAAGAGCAAATCCTTCTTGATGCCAGAGAGTACGCGACGGCGTCAACCAATGCCGAGTTCGCAAGTAATCTTAAGCTTGCCGTGCCATCCGATGTAAGCCGGTATTACACCATGACGGTAGCTAACGTCGGCGGCAACTTACGCACCTATGTAATCTCTGCCGCGCCTATTAGCGGTGGTCCGCAGGTGGCCGATGGGACTCTTACGCTCGACAATGCCGGAGTAAAAGTTCCTTCGACTAAATGGTAAAAGTGATGAAACAGTCGACCTATCGCACAACGCACCAAAATCAGGGCTTCACTCTCGTGGAGTTGGTAGTGGTCATGATCATTGTGGCCGTGTTGGCTGGACTTGCCGCACCTTCGTTCAAGAGTTTTATTGTCAACGAAAGAGTTCGGGGTGCAAGCTTCGACCTTGTTTCCCATCTGACCCTTGCCCGCAGCGAAGCAATCAAGCAAAACGAAAATGTGACGATTGCAAGCACAAGCACCACGAGTGCATGGCAAAACGGCTGGAGTATTTCTGGCGCAGGCGGCGATACCGTCAAGACTCAAGGAGCTTACCCAAAACTGACAATCAGTACCGGCAGCGGTACTGGGCCGTCTTCGATAACATTTAACAGAAGCGGACGTGCCGGCAGTTCCGTAACCTTCCAGATTGCTGATCTCGCTGATGGCGTCACTCCGGAATCGCGGTGCGTTACTGTCGGGTTGACCGCACAGCCTATGTCCAAAAAGGGGAGCTGCTAATGACGCAACGTATGCATAGAATAGACTTCCGTCCCCACGGGAAAATCGAAGGTTCGTCATTGATCGAAGTTTTGATGGCTATCATCATTCTCACTTTTGGGCTGCTAGGACTTGCAGCACTCCAGGGCAAAGCGAACACCGCTGAACTCGAAGCCTATCAGCGGGGACAGGCGCTAGTCTTGCTGCAAGACATGTCGAGCCGAATTGAAAGCAATATTTCTAATATTGCCAGCTATGGTACAGATGTCGCGTCTCCGGTGGGAGTAGGAGCGACCGATGCGTCCGACTGCATATCACTCGCCGACCGCGCGGCTATTGACTTATGTGAATGGAGCAAGGAACTCAAAGGCGCGTCCGAAATGAGTAACAAAGGTACGATTATTGAAGGCCGGGGCTGCATCGAAACAATTACGGCCAACACGGAATATAGGGTGTCTGTGGCATGGCAGGGAATCGGCGACACATCGGTTTCCAATATAACTGCGTGCGGCAGCGGTTCCTATGATTCTGCTGCCAGTCGTCGTGCCGTCACTACGATTGTTCGCGTTCCCAACATGGCTGCAAGTTAAACAAAATGGCGACCAGAACATGAATCCCCTTTTCAATAATATGCGCCCGTGCCTGCGAAAGCGAGCGGCAGGCTTTTCGCTTATTGAGTTAATGATCGCGTCTGCCATAGGGCTAATCATACTTGCCGCCCTGACTTACGTGTTTCTCGAAAGTTCGGCATCCCGCACCGAATTAACTAAAAGTAGCCGGCAAATTGAAAACGGTCGTTATGGCATCGAGGAGATGCGAAGAGAAATCCAGTTGGCGGGATTCTACGGCGAATTTTCCGGGCGTCCAGTTCCGACTTGGACCACGACCGATCCTTGCGCTATCACACTTACAGATATGGGATTTGCTTCGGCCGGATATGGATGGAACACGAGCGCGAATACGTTGGTGCCGGTCGGAATTTTCGGATACAGGGACAGCGATGCGACACCAAGCTGCATTTCCAACCGAAAGGCTAATACCGATATTCTGGTTATTCGTAGGGTAAGCACGACTGCCATCAACATCGATGCCAACAATGACAATGTTGCAGATGCGAATGTCGACACCAACGGCGATGGCGCAACTGATTCAACATATTCTTCGCTTGGTTCCGGCCACTATTTGCAAGTTTCAAATTGCTCTGACATTCCGGCTGAATCGCTGTTCGTGGTGGATCATGATACAACCAAGTTCACTCGACACAAAGCCATACCTGCCGGTACGCCATCTACTTGTTTGAGTGGATCGTTAAGTACCCTGCGCCGTCTGGTAGTACAGATTTACTATATCAGTACCTGTAACGACTGTTCCGGTACTGGTGATGGCATTCCGACTCTGAGGCTCGCTGAGCTACGCCCGGCTAGTGCCACATGTGCGGCCGCCGCGACTACGGCATGCGGTACTTGGGTAACGATCCCCATCGCGGAAGGAATAGAAAATTTACAGCTGGAATATGGCATCGATTCTCCAGTAGTCGATGGCGCTCCAGATACCTATTCGGATGGGGTGATTGCCGACTGGAGCACTGTTGTAGCAGTGAAGGTTTTTTTATTGGCGCGAAACACGGAGCCAACCTTCGGCTATTCCAATAGCAAGCAGTACATTTTGAATTCTGCCGGCATTGCTTTGACTGCATTCAATGACAGCTATAAACGTAACGTCTACTCGGCCAGCGTAATGGCCACCAATATCGCCGGGAGGAGGATGCCATGATCGGTACACGGGCACGGCACTATGCTACCCAAAGGGGTGCGACCTTAATCGTGGCATTGGTCATGCTTGTGCTCATGACCTTGCTCGCCTTGAGCGCTATCAGCATTAGTACCGGGAATTTGAAAGTAGTCGGGAATATGCAATATCAGCAGGAGGCCATGACTGCGGCTCAGTCAGCAATCAATCAGGTATTGAGTAAAGGAACTTACCTTTCCGCCCCGAGCACGGCACCCACGGCACTGAATGTGAATGTCAACGGCGGCGTATATCCGGTTACCCTCGCGCCCCCATGTCTCAAGTCTTCAGTATCCATTCTTGTTAGCGAATTGTCTTTAGCCAGTGTGGAAGACAACAAGTGTGTGTCGTCAGGAAGCCCGGTAAATAACCAGTCTGATTGCGCGCGGGTTACTTGGCAGGTAGCCGCGTCGGTTAACGATCCTGCTACAAAAGCGAAAGCGAACTTGGTTCAAGGTGTAACCATGCGCATGGACCGGGTAATTGCCGAAGCCTACAAATCGGATAGCACAAAGCGTTGCTCTTGATTGATACGCCGGTCATCCGGGAATTGATCCGTTGCATGAAGCAATCATATAAATTAGTCAGTCTGGAGGTCTAGCATGATGCTCTTTAAAAAAATGCAAAATATTTCAGTAGCGGCAACTTTAATCGTATCCTGTGCCGCATTTGCTGAAGACATCGACCTATATCAGGGCGGCGCGGAAGTCACCGGCAATCGGCCGAACGTTTTGATTATCCTCGACAACAGCGCCAACTGGGCATCGGCTAGCCAGGGATGGCCAAACGGTATCAAACAGGGAGAGTCAGAGCTTAATGCCCTGGTAAATGCGATTGGGGCGCAAACCGATGAAATCCGGATCGGGTTGATGATGTTTACCGATGGCGGACCTGACGGCGGCTATGTGCGGTACGGTATTCGGAACATGAGCACGAGCAACCGTATCTCGATTTCCACTATGTTGGCGGGAATAAAACCCAACTTCAATAGCCCGACCGAAAAAGTCGCTTCAGCCAAGACAAATTACAGCAATGTGATGTACGAGGCATATCGCTATTTCGGTAGCATGGACCGATACGGAGCAAATGACGCTAAGCGCGACTATACCGATAACGGGTCATACAATGTCGCACCCTACACGGCGGGCAATGTCCCGGGAAATGCGCTCTTAAGTGCCGTTAACGACCGATATCAAACTCCATTATCTTGGGCGGCTCCGTGCTCTAAAAATTACATCATTTTTATTGGCAATGGCTATCCCAGTCAAGATACAGCGCCCACTGCTTTAAGTGATCCGAATCTGGTTTTTTCCGGGGACACGGACAACGCGAGTTACTTCAATACAGCTCAAATTGCGACTTCAGCAACGGCTACGAACTCAAATTATGCGGACGAATGGGCGCGTTTCCTAAAAGAAAAAGGAACGCCTACCGTGTGTTCCAGTGATCCGACGCCTATTTGCGCCAATAGCAAAGTCTTTACCTATACCATCGACGTATATAAAGATCATCAGGATACTGATCAAACGGCGTTACTTAAAAGTATGGCGGAGGTCGGTGGCGGTGCTTACTGCAGTGCGAGTAGCGAAGAAGCAATCCAGACCTGTTTAAATAATATATTCAATGAGACCCAAGCTGTTGATAGCGTGTTCACCTCTGCAAGTCTTCCGGTAAGCGTGAACACGCAAGGTACTTATCTGAACCAGATATATATGGGGGTTTTCCGCCCCGATAACGGAGGCCGACCAAGGTGGGTGGGCAACCTCAAGGAGTACCGATTTGGCTTGACGACCAATGCATCTGGCGAGGATACGATCTATCTCGCGGATTCCACTAACACAAACGGCATCGCTACTCCGGCAGTAAATAACGTGACCGGCTTTATCAAGCCTAGTGCAAAGAGCTACTGGACATCCAGTGTGGCGCCAAGTGTGGGATTTTGGTCCTTCAAACCAAGCGGATTGGGCGGCCAGTATGATTCTCCAGACGGCGATATTGTGGACAAAGGCGCTGCCGCACAAAAACTGCGAGCCCTCGGTCATGCGGGCCGAACCATGTTTACTTGTCCGGCTGCCGGTTGTACAGCCAATGCGACACCGAGCGCGTTTGCCACAAGCAATGGAACTCTAGTCACCGCTCTTACGGGGACAAGCGCTGGCATCAGTAGTCTGACGCGTGCCGGACCCACAGTGACCGTTACTACCTCCACCGATCTTGGGCTGGCTTCACCAACCGATACAATCACCATCAGCGGTGCGAGCGTCGCCTCCTATAATGCGACGTGGAGCGTCACCAAAATAGACGCTACTCATTTTTCGTTCCCTATAAACGAAACGCCCGTAACGCCGGCGACAGGGAGCATTACGGTTGCGGCCGGCAGCGGCGTGTCGCAAACCGTCACCGCTAGCAATTTGACCTATAGCAATGGTGAAGTATTTGTAAACTTACCTGCGCATGGGTTCGTAACTGGTCAATCGGTGACAATTGCAGGTGCGGACGTCTCGGCTTCAATGAGTACAGCGAGCAACAAATGCTCAAGTTGGCCGGCTACCACGGCTTGTGAATACAACGGAACGTTCACGGTTTCTGTGCTGGATTCAAATAATTTCATTTACACGCCGCCAACCACTAATTTCGGCAATATCCAGACAACTGCAACTGTACTCGATCCACCGGACATCATCAGCACGCCAGGTCAATCAGCGATTACCTGCAAGAACAATGCCGGCAGTGATGGCACTGTTACTAATACTTCAATCACACGAGTCGCGGGAAGCGGATCCAGACTGGTAAAGGTCGCACTTGCCAGTCTCCCCAGTTCGTGCGCATCCACGTTAACAATAGCGGGTGGCGGCAATAACGGCAGAATTTTAACGATAATGGTCAAGGGCACAGGCACGTCGATGGATAATGTGGCCCAAACCATCACCGGGGTCGGGGCAAGCTGCGGCAATACGGCGTCGTCTACGAGTGATCGCATCGTCTGCTTCAATTTCACTGTCACCTCGTCATCAGAGGTGACAGGCACTACGACCATTGTTCCGGCATCACCGGCTACCACTGCCAGTTCAATTACCGCTACAGGCATTCCAACCCGTGTCGTCACCTCGCTAACTCGCACGGCCGGCAATGCGAGCAACGTGGCGACAGTCACGCTTACGACGGCAAGCGCGCATAATTTTTCCAGTTCTACTGTTATTGTCGCGGGTGCAGACCAGGCGGACTATAACGGCACAAAGACCACCGGGACCAATAGCCTTTCGTTCCCTACGTCAACCACCATCACTTATGCCATCACGACCGGTCCGACTACTCCTTCAACCGGCGGATCGGTGGGTCTAGGTTCCTCCGTTGATGCGGTTACCTTGATTAACTGGATTCGGGGCATGGATAATAAGGAAGACGAGAATCGCAATGGGTCACTTACTGATACGCGTGCTTCGATTCATGGAGACGTGCTGCATTCACGTCCCGTTGTAGTGAACTATGGTTCACCAATCGGATTGGTAGCCTACTATGGCTCTAATGACGGTATTCTGCGTGCAGTCAAAGCAGGCGATGCAAGTACCGACGGCGTGGAAAAATGGGCGTTTGTCGCGCCTGAGCATTACAGTACGCTGGGCCGTTTGTACAACAATAGTCCGGTAATTAAATTTCCGACTACAAACATGGCGATAACACCTACGCCGACTAAGCGCGATTACTTTTTCGACGGCAATATCGGCGTTTATCAGTCCCCCGATCTATCGACAACTCATTTATTTGTGACAATGCGACGCGGCGGTCGCGTAATTTATGCATTCAATGTCAGCGATCCGGACGATCCAAAGTTCATGTGGAAGAAGTCCTACAATGACGTTGGATTCTCGGAACTCGGTTCTACCTGGTCTGAACCAAAAGTAGTCAATCTGATGAAAACTACTGGAGTTGCCTGCTCGCTCAGCAACGCGGGTACCTATACCCGAGCGCTGATTTTCGGCGCTGGCTATGATCCGACTCAGGAAGACAAGGACAATCAGGGAACTACCGGCGTAGTGAGAAGCCCGACAATGGGTCGTGGCGTGTTTGTGATCAATGCAGCTACGGGAGCTCTCATCAAGTTGATTCAACCGGCCGATTTAAAGAAATACAGTTTTCCATCTGACGTAACACTGCTCGATACCGACAATGACGGCTGTGTCGACCGGCTTTATGCTGTCGACACCGGAGCAAACATTCATCGATTCGATGTCGGTGACCCCAATTCGGCAAGCTGGAAATTTTACAAGCTTGCACAGCTAGGCGATGTCGGAAATGACGGTGGCAGCGATGACCGAAAGTTCCTTTACCCGGCTGACGCCGTACTGGGCTACCTTAGCGGCGCACAAACTGCTTTTGTAATGGTAGGGTCAGGTAACCGTGAAGTGCCCCGCGAGGAAGACGTGACTAATATGTTTTTTATGGTTAAAGACACAGTGCAGCAGGGAACCGACCCAGCCGACGTAACAACCGTTCTATTGGGTGATTTGACGCAGATCACCAACTTCGATGCGAGCACCACGACGGTTGATTCTACCAGCGTAAATTTCAAAGGTTGGTATATCCCGATGGAGACAGGAGAGAAAGTTGTAAATACGCCTATAACAGTGGCTGGTGTGACATATTTCGGCACGAATACGCCAAGACCGGCATCTTCGTCGTGCACGCCGAATCTTGGCGCCGCCCGTGGGTATCAAATCAACTATTTGACAGGTACAGCAGCGGCCGGTGATCGCAATGGGGATGGAGTTGTTGATCAAAGCGATCTATACACCGCTTTTGCCGGAGGTGGATTGCCTCCTTCACCAGTTAGCGGAGTTGTGAAGATCGATGAAAAATTTGTTCGGTTCGTAATTGGCGGAGGATGTAGCAATAATGGAGCGTTTATCGATGGCTGCAAGGTACAAGCAAATCCTTCCAGCACTCGTACTCGCGCATATTGGTATTTTAAGAAAGATAATTGAGGCACCAGTTGCCAACATATTGGGCTAGTTTCGGGACAATTCGAACCTAGTGACAAACTGAAACTCATTATTGAGAGAGCATTTAACACGTTGCATACTTACAATCTTCCCGCCTTAATAACAGTGTTCGTTATGCATGGCGCGGTGATTTCATGGGCTCATGTGCCTTCCGCTGGGGGGCTCGGACGCCAAGAGGTGTCGAAAGCAGTTCCAATAGTTGTATCGCTAGAAGCTACATCGGCCGATGTAGCTTCTAGCGAACTACCCATTCCAACCGCCGTTTCAGCATCGGAAGTGGTTGCCACAGTCGAACAGCAAGCCGTTCCTAGCGAAAGCCCGGCGGCATCAGGCATTCCGACCGCATATTTCTCTGCTGAGTCGTTGAGTAAAATGCCAGAGCCACTTACTAAATTTGATCCACAACTAAGCAAAGCTGAAGACCACGGCTTAGGAGGGGCGATATCGGTAAGAATATGGATCAACGATGAAGGGTTGGTCGACCGTATTATCGTGTTGAGCAGTGAATTGCCAGAAGCTTTCGACAACGCTGCACTTAACGCATTCCGACAAGTGCATTTTGCACCTGGTGAAATCGACGGCAAGCCTGTTAATACGTGGGTCGATATCGTGGTTCAATATTCAGATCTGAGTCGACCACCCAACGAATACAAAGGAGACCTCTCTACTGCGGTGCAGTAGCATTGCCGGCATCACCCTAAAGCAGAAATCGGCTTTGGCTGCTTAGTTTCTTCCTATACCTCTCTCTAAAAATGGAGGAGGTTATCGAAAATTTATACACAAATCCGAAATATCGGTTCTGTGATATAGAGATTTAAACTGCCCAATTATGAATAAAATGCTGAAAAATTGCATGCGCTCTGTAACACTTTCATTTCTCGGCATAAGATCGATCGAAGCGAATGTAACTATACTGGTCGAGAGTAAAGAAAAATTTATTCATTGCTTATATCCAGGCACTATATTGGTTTTTCTTTATTTGGGATTTGGCATTTACAAGCTTCAAACATTGAATTTAGCTATTACTAGCGCTGCTAGCTCACAATCGAATCGCCTGCCTTACATTATTGTGATGTATTTGAGTTTGGAATTAGTTTTAATTTTATCGGCTTACCGTACATTTCAAGCAATGTGCCTTCTTCATATGGCAGGGCCGATACTGACGGCATCAGAATTCGAAAAAATATTTTTGAAAACCCGCGATTCTCTAATAATCGCCATTCTTTGGGTATGCGTTTATTTCCTAGGCGATGGAATTTTGTCGGTTTATCAATCGCTCAGAGATTGGTTGTCTTGAAGGTTATATTGATTGAAGTTCAATTTTATATTGAAGCGTCGCGTAAATAAGAAGTGACTTCGGAAATTCAGCCAGATGGCTAAGTGGAAATTCTGCTCAAATGAGAGCGCGGCATGTGCGCAACAGGAGCAGAGAAGATGAAATGGCCCAGGTGGAATCATACGGCGGTATTCAAGGCCAAGTTCACCCAAGCCGCGATCCGGGGTGATAAGACGCCGGCCGAATTGAGCTCCCAGTATGATGTGCACACGAACCAGATCACGTAATGGAAGTCTGAATTGATCAGCCACCCCACCGAAATTTTTTACCACATCAGCCGAACGCAGGGAAGATGCTGGCGAACCTGATGTGGGAACGCTGCATGCCAAGATTGGCCACAGACCATCGGGGTTAATTTTTTTGGCAAGCGCGCTCGGCCGCATGGACAGTGCGAGCGCAAAGAAATGATTTATGAGATTCACACACATATTTCAATCGGAATTTGAGCGGACATTACTGATCTTATATAGCAATTTATACTGGAAAAGAGGTCAATTTTCACGGATTAGCGGTCTAGCCGGCATTCGTAACCAATTTCGGATCCCCGTACAATGACGCCATGACTCCAGACTCCCCCTCTTTTTCAGCGTTGACCCCGGACTTGGCCCTCGACGCGCTCGACAGCATCGGCCTCCACAGCGACGGCCGCCTGTTGGCGCTGAACAGTTACGAAAACCGTGTTTATCAGGTAGGGATGGAGCAGGGCCCGCCGTTGGTGACCAAGTTTTATCGTCCCGCACGTTGGAGCGACGCTGCCATTCTCGAAGAACACCGCCTTGTCGATGAACTGGCTGAACGCGAAATTCCGGTGGTGCCTGCTATGGCTGTGGGCGATAAAACGCTGCATGCGTTCAACGGCTTCCGCTTTGCGGTATTTCCCAAGCATGGAGGCCGCGCGCCGGAACTGGAGGACCGCGCGACCCTGGAATGGATGGGGCGTTTCATCGGCCGGATCCACGCGGTCGGCGCGCTTGAACACTATCGCGACCGTCCGACGCTGGATATCGTCAGTTTTGGCTACGAACCGCGCGATTATCTGCTGGCGCATGGATTCATTCCCGATGAACTGCTGGCTGCCTACCGCAGCGTTGTCGAGCAGGCGCTTGAAGGCGTCAAACGCTGCTTTGATCGTGCCGGTGAATTCAAGATACTGCGCTTGCATGGCGACTGCCATTGCGGCAACGTGCTGTGGACCGACGCCGGCCCGCATTTCGTCGATTTCGATGACAGCCGCATGGGTCCCGCAGTGCAGGATTTATGGATGCTGCTATCCGGCGAGCGTGCCGATATGGTGCGTCAACTGTCCGATCTGCTCGCCGGTTATGAGGATTTTGCCGACTTCGATCCGCGTGAATTGCATTTGATCGAAGCGCTGCGTACCTTGCGGCTGATCCATTATTCGGCATGGCTGGCGAAGCGTTGGGATGATCCTGCCTTTCCGCTGGCATTCCCCTGGTTCAATACGCAACGCTATTGGCAAGACCGCATTCTCGAACTGCGGGAGCAGGTTGCGCTGATGGATGAACCGCCGCTATGGCCGGCATGATTTTGCGAATTGCTGTAAGTTCCTTCCGCTAACTCGTACCAATTAACTAAACTCCGGATTTCTCGATATGGAAAAAATTCGCTTCGGCATCATGGGTGGCAGCGGGCTGTACAAAATGGATGGCCTGCAGGATCTCAGGGAAGTGCGTATCGACACTCCGTTCGGAGCGCCGTCCGATGCAATTGCGATCGGAACGCTGGATGGCGTGGATGTGGCTTTTCTGGCGCGGCATGGACGGACTCATTCATTCTTGCCGACTGAAATACCGTTTCGGGCCAACATCTGGGCGATGAAGAAGCTTGGTGTCGATTATCTGCTGTCGGTGTCGGCGGTAGGCTCCCTCAAGGAAGAACTGGCGCCGCGCCATATGGTGTTGCCGGACCAGTACATCGACATGACCAAACGGCGCATCGGCACTTTTTTCGGCGAAGGCGCGGTTGCGCATATCGGGTTTTCGCATCCGGTATGCGGCGCGTTGAGCGATACGGTGGCGCAGGCGTTCGCCGATTGCAATCTGCCGGACGCGACCTTGCATCGCGGCGGCACGTATATCTGCATGGAGGGGCCGGCCTTCTCCACGTATGCGGAATCGCAGTTGTATCGCTCGTGGGGCGCATCCGTGATCGGCATGACCAACATGCCCGAAGCCAGGCTGGCGCGCGAGGCGGAAATCGCCTATGCAAGTTTGGCGCTGGTTACCGATTTCGATTGCTGGCATCCGGGTCACGACGCCGTGACTGCCGAAATGGCGATTGCAAACCTGATGCACAATGCGGTGAATGCGCAGACTGTACTGCGCGCATGCATCAAGCGCTTGGGTGCGAATCCGCCGTCATCGGCTGCACACGACGCGCTCGCCAAATCGCTGGTCACGCCGCCGTCCGCAATGCCGGCCGCGACCCGGGAAAATCTGGCGCCGCTATTGGCTAAATATCTCTGACGTAGCTGCGGCGAGCATTTTCCACGGGAATCGGGGCGGATTGCGTTCGGGAACGCCATCCAATTCGCATCGTTTGTAAGTTCAGCCGCTTTGCCGCGACCAACGGGAAAATTCTTTTCGGTTTATCCTAGCTCCCATTCCATCCAACGGCTTTTTACTATGCGCGCAACGCTTCCTTTGCTGGCAGTCACTGATTTCCCCCCGATTCGCCGTACCCGGCCGGCAGACACGCTGCAAGTCAACCTTGGCTATACGTGCAATCAAAGCTGCGTCCACTGCCATGTCAATGCCGGCCCCACTCGTACCGAGCAGATGACGCGCGAGACGGTCGATCAGGTGATTGCCGTGTTGCGAACCGGGCGGATAAAGACGCTGGACCTGACCGGCGGCGCGCCCGAGATGAACCAGCATTTCCGTTATCTGGTCGAGCAGGCACGCGCCCTGGATGTGACGGTGATTGACCGCTGCAACCTGACTATCCTGGAAGAACCGGGATATGAGACATTGGCCCAATTCCTGGCTGACCATCAAGTACAGATCGTGGCGTCCTTGCCCTGCTATCTGGAAGACAACGTCGACAAGCAGCGCGGCAAAGGCGTATTCCAAACCAGTATCCGTGTCCTGCAAAAGCTGAATGCACTCGGATACGGTAATGCCACGGGCGGATTGCAATTACACCTTGTGTTTAATCCGCAAGGACCAGCCTTGCCGCCATCCCAACACGTACTGAAAGCCGATTACGACCGCTTTCTGGGCGAACGGTTCGGCATCCGCTTCAACCAGATGTTTACCATTACCAATATGCCGATCCAGCGCTTTGGCAGCACGTTGGTGTCGAAAGGGCAGTTCGGCAGTTACATGCAGTTGCTCCGCTCATCGCATCAGGATGCCAATCTGGATCACGTGATGTGCCGCTCTCTGATCTCGGTCGACTGGCGCGGCTACCTGTACGACTGCGATTTCAATCAGATGCTCGGTCTTCCATTGAAGCAGCATGGAAAGGGACGCATGCACCTGTCGCATTTGCTGGACACGCAGCTGGAAGGCAATCAGATCGTGATTGCCGATCATTGTTGGGGATGTACCGCAGGTGCGGGAAGCAGTTGCGGCGGCGCGCTGGCGTGAGCCGTTCCTGAACTGCAAGCGCGATAGCCGGCGCACCGATTTTCTTGTGTGGAAGCCAATCGTTTGGCCGCTGTAGCGACCACCCGAATGAGATAGTGAAAGCGCTGTCTGCAGGACAGAGGTTGGAATGACAAGCTCCGGTCATTTTTCGGATGCGCCAAGGGAAAATAATGAAAACAAAACGTGTAATCCTGTTGTTGCTGGTCGCGTTAGCGATCACCGCATTTTTCATGTTCGATCTTGATCGCTTCCTGAGTCTGGAAACGCTCAAGTCGCGCCAGGAAGAACTGCGGGCCTTGGCGCAAACGCATCCTTGGCAAAGCGCGGGAATGTTCTTTATTCTCTATACGGCGGTTACCGCATTGTCGTTTCCCGGTGCAGCGATCATGACTCTGGCCGCGGGTGCGATTTTCGGGCTGTGGTGGGGCACGCTGATCGTGTCGTTTGCATCCAGCGTCGGCGCCACGCTCGCATTTCTGGCGGCGCGTTTCATTCTGCGCGATTCGATTCAACAGCGCTTCGGCGACAAGCTGAAATCGTTCAATGAGGGTATCGCCAGGGACGGCGCCTTCTATTTATTCACGCTGCGATTGGCGCCGATCTTCCCGTTCTTCCTGATCAATCTGGTCATGGGATTGACGTCAATGCGGGCATTGACTTTTTATTGGGTCAGCCAGATCGGCATGCTGGCCGGTACGCTGGTCTATGTCAATGCAGGTACCCAACTGGCGCAGATTGAATCGATTAGAGGCATCCTGTCGCCGGGTCTGATACTTTCATTCGTGTTACTTGGAATATTTCCGCTGCTGGCAAAAAAGGCCATCGATTTTTTTCAGGCGCGCAAGGTATATGCAAAGTGGCCGCGTCCGCAACGTTACGATTACAACATGGTGGTGATCGGCGGCGGCTCAGCCGGCCTGGTGACGTCTTACATTGCGGCAGCCGTCAAGGCCAAGGTCGCGTTGATCGAGCGGCACAAACTGGGCGGCGATTGCCTGAACACCGGGTGCGTGCCGTCGAAGGCATTGATCCGCTCGGCGAAACTGATGTCGCATGTTTCACGTGCGACGGAGTTCGGTCTGGCGTCGGCATCCGCCGAAGTGGATTTCGCCGCCGTGATGGAACGCGTGCAGCGTATCGTCAAGACCATCGAGCCGCACGATTCCGTTGAGCGCTATACCGGACTCGGCGTCGAATGCCTGCAGGGCGATGCGAAAATCGTGTCGCCGTTTGCGGTCGAAGTCAAGGATGGTGACGGCGGCACACGCACGCTGACCACGCGCAATATCGTGATCGCGGCGGGCGCGCGGCCATTCGTGCCGCCGATTCCAGGTCTGAAGGAAATCGGCTATTTGACGTCGGATACCTTGTGGGATTTGCGCGAACTGCCGAAGCGGCTGGTGGTACTCGGCGGCGGGCCGATCGGCTGCGAACTGGCGCAGGCGTTTGCGCGGCTCGGGTCGCAAGTGACCCAGGTCGAGATGACGGAGCGTATCCTCATGCGTGAAGATATCGAAGTGTCGGCGCTGGTGGCGGCACGCTTTCGCGCGGAGGGTATCAATCTGCTGACCGGGCACAAGGCGACGAAATTCCTGGTCGACAATGGCGAAAAAATCCTGATGGCCGAATCCGGCGGCAGCGAAGTGCGCATCGCATTCGACGTCGTGCTGTGCGCGGTCGGGCGTGCCGCCAATATCAAGGGTTACGGACTGGAGGAATTGGGGATCCGGAGCACAAAAGCAAATACGGTTGAAACCAACGATTATCTGCAAACGCTGTATCCAAACATTTTCGCCGCCGGCGATGTGGCGGGACCGTTCCAGTTCACGCATACCGCGTCGCACCAAGCCTGGTATGCGGCAGTCAACGGCCTGTTCGGACGCTTCCGAAAATTCAAGGCGGATTACTCGGTGATTCCTTGGGCTACGTTTACCGAGCCGGAAGTGGCGCGCGTCGGCTTGAATGAGCAGGAAGCAAAAGAAAAAAATATTCCTTACGAAGTGACGGTGTATGAGCTCGACGATCTGGATCGCGCCATTGCCGATGAGGAAGCGCACGGCTTCGTCAAGGTGTTGACGGTGCCGGGAAAAGACAGGATATTGGGCGTGACGATCGCCGGCGAGCATGCGGGCGATTTGATTGCGGAATACGTGCTGGCGATGAAACACGGTCTTGGCCTGAACAAGATTCTGGGCACGATTCATATCTATCCGACGCTGGCCGAAGCCAACAAGTATGTGGCCGGCGCATGGAAGCGCGCACATACGCCGGTCAGGTTGCTGGAGTGGGTAAAGCGCTACCATGCATGGCAGCGTGGATAAAAACGTTTAGACACAAAATGCGATGAGCCTGTCAATTGTCGTTCCGGTGCTCAATGAAGCGCCCGGCATTGCCCGATTCCTGAGTGCGCTTTCCGGACTGCGCGCACGCGGCGCGCAACTGATCGTCGTCGATGGCGGCAGCAGCGACGGCACGCCTGCTTTTGCCGCACCGTTTGCCGATCTGGTTGTCCATTCAAAAGGAGGGCGCGCAAATCAGATGAATGCCGGCGCCGCGCAGGCGCAAGGCGATGCACTGTTGTTCCTGCATGCGGATACGATCTTGCCGCCGGATGCGGATGCACTGATCTCAGCGGCTTTGGCGGATTGCCATTGGGGCCGGTTCGATATCCGGTTTGACGGTACACATCCGCTGATGTCGATGATTGCCGCAATGATGAATCTACGCTCACGCGTCACCGGCATTGTCACCGGCGACCAGGCGATGTTCGTTCGTCGCGATACGTTTTCTCGACAGCATGGTTTCGCGGCGATTCCGTTGATGGAAGACATTGAGCTGAGCAGCCGATTGAAACGGATCGGCCGGCCGGCATGTCTACGACAATGCGTAACGACCTCTTCTCGCCGCTGGGAAAAACACGGCGTCTGGCGCACGATATTTTTGATGTGGCGCTTGCGATTGGCGTATTTCTTCGGCACCGATCCGCGCAAGCTGGCGCTTGCATACGGCTATCGTGTTTCGGAATGACTGCCTCCATGCATATCGCGGTTTTTGCCAAAGCGCCGGTCGCGGGTAGCGCAAAAACCCGCTTGATTCCTTTGCTCGGCGAAGAGGGAGCGGCGGCAGCGCAACGTGCGATGAGCTTGCGTACGCTGGACACCGCATGTATCGCAGCGCCAGGGCAGGTATCGTTATGGACCGCAGGCGCAAGCGATCATCCGTTCTTTGCCGAATGTGCCGATCGTTATGGTCTTGCCTTGCATCGGCAGTGCGATGGCGATCTTGGCGAACGCATGTCGACTTGCCTGCTGACGCTTTTGAACAAGCATGCCACCGTGCTGTTGATCGGTACGGATTGTCCCGCATTCTCCGTCGCTGCCATGCATGCTGCAGGAGAATCGCTGCGTCAAGGATGCCGCATGACGTTCATACCGGCAGAGGACGGCGGTTATGTGCTGGTGGGAGCGAATGCGCACGGGGACCATCAGGAGCGCGACAGGTCGCTTTTGCAGTCTTTCCGCACGATAGACTGGGGAACCCCGCAAGTAATGGCGCAAACGCGCCGCCGATTATCGGAGCTTGGCTGGAAACCGGGTAAAGATTGGGTGGAGCTTCCTGCTTTATGGGATGTCGATACGCCCGATGATTTCTGGCGTGCTCGGCGAGAGAATCTGCTGATGGCATAGCAATTTTTGAACGGGCTCCCTTTATTCTGGATTCCCCCAAGCAACACATGTCCCGGTGGATTTACTTTTAGCGGGTACCATTTCTTATACGTATTCTCTAATCCCGCTATTTCGGCTCTTCATGCGCCGCATTTGCGATATCGCATGGAATCAATTTTCGTTTTCCCTATGCTGATCATTGCTGATTAACCGATTGCGCATAAAGGTTCCTCCGGCACAAAAAAGATCAACATTGAGGAGAATTAAATGTATATAGGCCTTGGAACCATCGTTTTAATCATTATTCTGGTACTTATCTTTACCTGATCAATTGCGCAAGTCTGGACGGCCTTCGAACTAGCTAGCGAATAAAGGCAAGCGAAATTCTTCAGCGACATCGTATTGCCGAACGATGCAAGGACCAGGGCGCATCGGGTTGGAATTGTTCGCATCGGCAGCAGGGATAGAGCGTCTATCAGGATTTTCAATTCCTGCAAGAAAACGGGGAACGTGTCTGACAACTGGGCTTGAAGGCATCGCTTTACTTGGTTTCACCACCTGGGTCATCATCCAATATCTTCAATTGAGTCGCGTGCAAGCGACCCGCCAATATCAACAATTGTCATGGCAAGAAAATCCAGTAGGTCTGCCAACACTGGATGAAAACAGAAGTGCTTTGGTATTGCATGAAATCATCTTCCGCAAATGTGCAACGCCATCCACTCTTCTCCAACAACATGCGAATTTCGCCGCAGCTACTCGATTACCTCCCGTTTACGTACCGCTTTAAAGCCATACTATTGTCCCGATTTTTTGACCGGCACCTTGTATTCATCTGTCACAGGACGTAAGCCGGAAACATCCTTTGATCAGTAATTTTTCTTCCCGTGTGTTTTTCCTTTCAAGAATGAATTTTTCGTGAGCGCGTTGGAAGGCTTTGTTGAGTCTTATCGCAATAAGATGCATGGATTAACTTGATGAAGTTACATCGCATAGTAAAATTGCATTAAAATCATTTAACTTATTGCCAATTAAATCGCCCTTAATTCCAAGGTTGATTTGATAAGTCGAACTGAGCAAGGAGGTTGTTTCATATGCAACTAAATTTCCAGTGATTCCGACATCGATGAGAGTTGGTACCGACCTATTGTGGTGAAAGATTGGACGCGTGATGACAAGCCAAGTCCATACCGATCACACTAACCCAGGCTGGTATCTGTAAAGCAATGCCGAATTAAAAGAAGTATGGAAATTTTGTACCTTTGTTGCCTGTTCTACTTATTAGTTTGACGGTGCAACAACGCAGTCGAAAGCAGAATATAAAATCTGCGGAAAAAAATAAACAGAGACAAACATGACAAGCGCATCCAGCCGTATTTACCGGTTTACTCGTCCGCAACAAAACACCGAAACATCGAAGCTGAAAAGAACAAGCAGGGGCTGGAGAGATAGTTGCGGCAGCACATTGCGCCGTGCATCTCCCCAAGTGCGCACATGGATCAGTTGGGAGTTCTCCATGACCAAGCTGGTGGAGCATTTCACAGGCCGTCCTGTGCACGTTGATGTTCTTTCGGAGGGGCGCGCGCCGTATTTCCTGGACGAGCGGAGCCTGTTCGATACGGCGCAACAAAAATTTGGGCGGGTTCGAGAAATTGCATTGATGGATGGAGATATGCCATTACTTCTTGCGCGCACACTCATTCCCTCCGCGACAGCCCAAGGTCGAAATCGCCGATCCCTTCAATTAGGCAACAAGCCGCTCGGGCAACTATTGTTTCAAAAAAAGTCCCCGGTCTGGAAAACGCGCCAAATGGTCCTTCTAAATCGCTCCAGGCCGTTATGGAAAGCGGTTAAACGCGTTTTGCCGGCGGCGCCGGCCAGCCTTTGGGGACGAAGGACCATGTATCTGTTCCGCGGCCACCCGCTGCTGGTGACAGAAATCTTCTTGCCTGCCTTGCTTCAAAAAACGACTCCGTTGACCGATTTGCACCAGAAATTTCTGTTTTAGAAGAAGGCCGATTGCCGGGCGTGGCGTTTCAAGCCACATCGTTTACGCAGCACATTTGCTGTGCGACCTAATTAAAAAATTTCAAAAAATACCTATGTTGCCATTAGCCTTCACGCAAATCTCACGATTGCAAGATTGTTTGGAATCCGTCGGAATCAACGGCAGCCGGCCAGGTATTTTCCGGTTTCTCGACTCCAGTGCGAGCAAGGAAGTTCATGCAAGCGCGTTGGATATCACTGCGTTTTCGAAGCGCATATCACGCGTGATTCAGGAGAAGCTTGCGCCGCAAGAAGCAGTCTTGATCGTATTGCCGCACGGGCTGGATTATTCCGCGAGCCTGCTGGCCTGTTTCAGGGCAAATGTGGCCGCGGCGCCGATTGCTTTATCCGGGCCTGAACTCACGCCGCAAGAGATCAGCAAGATCCGGCAGATATCGGCAGAGTTGAAGCCGGCATTCCTGCTGACGGACCAAGAAACAGAGCGGCAGCTGCAAAGTCATGATTTGTGTGTTGCCGTGCCTCGCGCCATGGTCGGCGCCGTTGCCGCGGAGGCGGATACCACATCGGACATTCGGAAGGCAAGTGAAGACGACTTGGCCTTGATCCTGTATACATCGGGTTCTACCTCCGACTGCAAAGGTATCCCGCTAACTCACGGCAATACGTGGCATCAGATCGATGCGGCGACAAAGCAATGGGCTATCGATACAGGCAGCCATGTCGTCACCTGGCTTTCGCAATCGCACAACTTCGGCTTGCACTTCGGTTTGCTGGTGCCTTTCGTCAATGGCGCCGACTGCAGCTTCATTTATCCAGGTGACTATCTCAAGCGTCCCGGCTGCTGGTTTGACACAATCAAGCAGTTTGGCGCCACGCATATAGGCGCACCGAATTTCGCATTCGACTTCTGCGCCGAAGCCATCGACATCGACGAAGTTCTGCCGGATTGTCTCAAGACCCTGACCCATATCATCTGCGGCGGTGAGCCTGTCAGGAGAAAGACATACGAACGATTTTTCGAGAAATTCAAGAGCCTCGGTGCGACGAAGACGGCGTTTCGGATGCATTACGGCTTGTCTGAAACCGGTGCGATATCGACCTTGCAGGAGACCGATCAGCCCGATTTCGCTGCCCTGGACGCAGCGTCGTTTCGTTCTTCGAGACTTGCCGCCGGCACGTTCGGCGACGAGCAGGTGTACATCGCCAATTGTGGCCGGATTCTGGCCGGAACCGAGATTCGGATCGTCGCGCCTGATAGCTGTCTGTCGTGCGATGCGGAGCAGGTCGGTGAAATATGGGTAAAGTCGCCGGCAATGGCGCATTCTTATTTCGGCATGGCCGCATTCGGGTCGCAAGCGTTCGGCTGCACCATCGGCGATACCGCGGAGGCAGGGTTTTTCAGAACCGGGGATCTGGGTTTCGTGCGGGACGGCGCGCTCTATATTGCAGGGCGCCAAAAAGAAGTCATCATCGTCCGTGGGAAAAATCACTTTCCTACCGAGATCGAAGCAACGCTTGCCCAAGCCGCTTCTGAGCATGCACTTCCGGCAATCGTGTTCGGTGTTGAACATGATGGTGCTGAAAAAATCGTCGCGATACAGGAGATCGAACCATCGCTTACGCACAGCGCCTCCCAGGCGCTCGCCGGAGAAATGCGCAAGGCAGTCGCGTTCGCCCACGGGGTGACCTTGCACGACATCGTATTTGCACCCAAAGGCACGGTTGTCGGCCCCAGCGCAGGTAAGCTGAAACGAAGGCCCGTCAAGGAGGCGTACCAGGGCGGGCAAATGACGATTCTGTGGCGCGATACGGACGAGGGCGACGTGCGTGACGCTGATCGCCGCGATGACGGCCATGCGCAGGACGGCGAGCTGCTGCGTGTGCTTCGGGAACGTGTCTTTGTGAAGGTGCTCGGCGCACGCGCGCGCAAGCTCGACGACGGCGATGCGTTTTCCGAACTGGGCCTCGATTCCATGCAATGCATGCGGCTTGCCGGCGAAATCGAATCGGTGTTCCACATGTCCTTCAAGGCAACGCTGCTGTTCAAATATCAGACGCTTCGTGAGATTGCCGGTTACCTGGGGGCCGAGCCGGGCCAGGCCCGCGCACCGCAGCCTGACGCCGGGTCGGTTGGCGAACAATCTTCGGATCGGCAACTGCCCGATGACGCGATTGCCATCGTCGCGATGAGTTGCGAGTTTCCAGGGGCGAGCGACGGGCCGGATGCGTTGTGGGACTTGCTGGTTCGCGCAGGCGACGGTATCGGCTTGATCGAAGAGGAGCGCCCGGAAATTTGGCAGGCCATGCACACCTACCCGGGATTGATGGAAGAAGACATGCCCAAATGGGCGGGCCTGCTCAAGGACGTGGATTTATTTGACGCTGCGTTCTTTGGCATCTCGCGCCGCGAAGCCGAGTGCATGGACCCGCAGCAACGCAAGCTGCTCGAACTGGTCTGGAAGCTTGCCGAAAGTGCGGGCAACAATCCATTGAGCTGGGGCAAGCAGCGGATCGGTGTGTTTGTCGGGGTTCATAATATCGACTACGGCGAAATCCTGGCGCCAAGGCTCGATTTGATGGCCAGCAGCGGCGCCTACATCGACTCTGGAACGCACGCCTCCATGATTCCGAACCGCGTATCACGCTGGTTCAATCTGACCGGTCCGAGTGAAACCATCAACACCGCCTGCTCAAGCTCGCTGGTGGCGATGCAACGGGCAGTCGAGTCGATTCGCCGGGGCGAAAGCAGCGCCGCTATTGTTGCAGGCGTGAACTTGATCTTGACGCCCAAGGTCCTGTTGGCGAGCGCGAATGCCGGCATGTTGTCGAAGCAAGGGCGGTGCAAAACGCTCGATGCGAGTGCCGATGGATTCGTTCGCGCCGAAGGCATTGCCGGCGTCTTCCTGAAACCGCTGCGTCAGGCGCTGGAAGACGGGGACACGATCCATGCCGTGATTCGCGGCGCCGTCGTCAATCATGATGGCAGGTCCAATTCCTTGCGGGCGCCAAACGTCAATGCCCAGCGCGCGCTGCTCACGGCGGCTTACAGCCAGAGCGGGATCGACCCAGCGACGATCGGCTACATCGAAATGCATGGAACGGGCACGGCTTTAGGCGACCCGATCGAAGTGCAGGCGTTGAAGGAAGCATTTGAATCGCTCAATCCCACATTGCGCGACGGGCACTGTGCGTTGGGCTCGGTCAAGTCGAACATCGGCCATGCCGAATCTGCGGCAGGCATGGCAGGCATCATTAAAGTGTTGTTGGCGCTGCGCCATCGCACACTGCCGGCAACCAATCATTTCAAACAACTCAACCCGTTGATTGAGTTGGAGAACACGCCGTTCCGGGCGGCGCAATGCAATGAAGAGTGGATTTGCGCGACGGATGAATCGGGGCAGCAATTGCCCCGTCGCGCGGGCGTCAGTTCATTCGGCTTCGGTGGCGTCAATGCGCACGTGATCCTTGAAGAGTATTTGCCTGAAGAAGTGGCGTCTGTGAGTGTGCCGGCCAAGCGAGCCGACGCCGTGGCGGTGGTGCTGTCGGCCAGGACGCAGCCGCAGTTGCGGCTGCAGATGGCGCAGTTGCATGCGGCGCTGCGCGACGGCACGGCAGACATCGACATGACCGATCTCGCGTACACCTTGCAGGTCGGGCGGGCGGAATGGGAACACCGCGCCGGGTTTCTGGTAACGACCAAGGAAGAATTATGCAGCAAGCTCGACGAAACGCTGAACGGAAGCGATAACATCGAAGGCAGCTATCAAGGCAATGTTAAAACCGGCAAAGACGTATTTGAAGAAATCAATCAGGATGCCGAGTTGCAAGCCACTCTGTTAAAGAGAGCGAAAGACGGCCATTTGGCCAAGCTCGTCTCCTTGTGGGTCAAGGGCCTGACGGTGGACTGGGCCAAATTGTACGACGAGCGCAAGCCCCGGCGCCTGCGCCTGCCGACGTACCCGTTTGCCCGGGAACGCTACTGGGTGCCGGAAATCGATCCATCGGCCCGGCAGATGCAGGGCGGCATTGCCGAGGCAGCATCAAGCCAGTCCATCACCGCGCACGTCGCGCCGGTTGCCGGCACTGCGGCATTGGCAGGATCGGAAGCGCCCGCGCTGATGACGTTTGAAGAGATATGGCAGGAAGCAGCGCTTACGCCGGCGCATTCAACCAGCCTCGGCACGATCGTATGCTTTGTGAGCAGCGAACAACAACAGCAAACCGTGCGCCAGGCGCTGGCCGATGTGTCGCCGCAAACCCGGCTCATTTTTGTATCGCAACACGACGCCGGTGATGGTGCATACACGCCATCCTATGGTGTGCACACGTACGACGCCGCCAGCTACACCCAGGCGCTCACGCACATTCAGAGCAAGTATGGCGCCGTGGATGCGATCCTCTACCTGTGGCCGCTCGAATCTCCCGCGCTCGTGCAGGATGCACTGCCCATCGTCTACATCCTTCAGGCACTGGCGCAAACCAAACTGCCGTGCCCCCGACTGTTGCTGGCGGGCCAGGGCAGCGATGGTCAACAGCAAGCGTATCTGGAATCATGGATCGGCATTGAACGTTCATTGAGCCTTGTGCTTGCGCAGACCAAGGTGACGGTGGCAATTCAGGCCGGAGCGGATGCCGACATGCAGACCTGGGTCCGGCGGCTGTGGGCAGAGCTCACATCGATCAAGCCGCAAAGCGTGCTCTACCGCGAAGGCCAACGGTACATCACCGGCATTCATCCGTTGGTGCTGACATCAAAGGCTTCGCCGCTGCGCCGAGATGGCACCTATCTCATTACCGGCGGTTGTGGCGGGCTGGGCTTGCTCTTTGCCCGCCATCTCGCCAAGACCTACCATGCCAAACTGATCCTGACCGGACGTGCACCGCTGGACAGCGCCAAACAAGCCACGCTCGATGCATTGCAAGCCTTGGGTGCGCAAGTGCATTACCTGCAAGCAGATGTGGCAGATATGCAGGCGATGCGTACCGGCCTGGAAGCCGCCGACCAGAAATTCGGCGCGATTCATGGCGTCCTGCATTGCGCCGGTATTGAAGGGCAGCAAAGCATTCTCGACACAAAGGCCAGCCAGTTCCAGCAGGTGCTCGCGCCCAAGATCCAGGGTACGTTGGCGCTCGACGAGGTGCTGCGCGGCCAGCCGCTGGATTTCATGTGCTACTTCTCGTCTTCGTCGGCCGTCATCGGTGACTTCGGTTCCTGCGGCTACGCCATGGGAAATCGCTTCCAGATGGCGTATGCACACGAGCGCAATGCGCTGGTGCGTCAGGGGCTGGCGCAAGGCCATACGGTGGCGATCGGCTGGCCGCTGTGGGCGGACGGCGGAATGGAGTTGGGCCACAAAGACCAGGCGCACCTGTATCTCAAATCCAGCGGCCAGCGCGCGCTGGCTGCGCAGGACGGTATTGCACTCTTCGAGCGTTTGCTGGGGCAGGAAACGGCTAACCCGCTGGTGATGGCGGGGCAGCCCTCGCGCATTCACCGCTTTCTCGGATTGCACGCTACCGCCGAAGCGCAGCAAGCGGATCGCGTGGTTGCGGCCACTGCCGGCATCGCTCCCGGCAAGGGGCGTCACTCCCGGATGACGGGTTTTACGCTGGAACAGTGCATTCTCTGGGATCTCAAAGAGCAGACCAGCGCGCAACTTAAGATTGCGCGTGACGAACTCGATGCCGAAGAAAATCTCGCCGATTTTGGCTTTGATTCGATCAGCCTGGCCGAATTTGCAAAGCGCTTGAGCACGCACTACGCCATCGTGTTGACCCCGGCTATCTTCTTCAGCCATCCGACACTTGCGCAATTAGGGCAACACTTACTCGACGCCTATCGTTCCATCATGGGCGTGTTTTATGCGCCCGGCACCCAGGCAGGCAACGAGCCGGTTACTGCATCGGCACAGCATGTGCACACCATGGCGCATGTCATCGCGCTGGTCGAGGCGCCTGCTCCGGCGCAGCAGAGTGCCGCCGTTCAAACGGGCGCCATGCCAATCGATGCCAACGAGCCGATTGCCATTATCGGCATGAGCGGACGCTTTCCCGGTGCGCGTTGCGTGGACGATCTTTGGCGCATCTTGCAGGAGGGGCAGGAAGCCGTCGGCGAGATCCCGATGGAACGCTTTGATTGGCGCAAGCACTACGGCGACCCGGTAAAAGAACCCGGCAAGACCAATGGAAAATGGCTGGGCGTACTGCCCGGCGCAGACGAATTCGATCCGCTGTTCTTCGAACTGTCGCCGCGCGAAGCGCAAGTCATTGACCCGCGGCAACGGCTGCTGTTGCAAGAAGCCTGGCGCGCACTGGAAGATGCCGGTTACGGCAAGGAACAACTCGATTCCCATACTATTGGCACCTATGTCGGCGTCGAGCAAGGCGATTACCAGTATCTGGCAGGCGACAACGGCACCATCACGTCCAACCACGATGCGATTTTGGCGGCACGACTGGCCTATGTTCTCAATTTGCGCGGCCCGGTGCTGGCCATCAATACCGCGTGTTCGTCGGGTCTGGTGGCGGCGCATCAGGCGTGCCTGGGTCTGCGTGCGGGCGAATGCGATACGGCCATTGTCGCCGGCGTGAATTTGTTGTTGACCCATCACGCCTATATTGCAATGGGACAGGCCGGTATGCTCTCAAGCGACGGCAAGTGCCGTGCTTTCGACAAGCATGCCAATGGCATGGTGCCGGGTGAAGCGGTGGTAGCGCTGGTGCTCAAACGCTTGAGCCAGGCGCAAGCCGATGGCGACCCGATTCATGCGGTGATTCGCGGCAGCGGCATCAACTACGACGGCAAGACCAACGGCATCACCGCGCCCAGCGGCGCCGCGCAAACCCGGTTGCTGCAAGACACCTATGCCAAACATCACATCGCGCCGCGCGACATCAGCTATATCGTTACCCATGGCACCGGCACAAGGCTGGGCGATCCGATCGAAATCAATGCGCTGTACGACGCCTTCAGAAAGCATACCCAGGAACGTCATTTTTGCGCATTGACTTCGAGCAAAAGCAATCTGGGCCATACCTTGGCCGCCTCGGGGCTGGTAAGTTTGGTCGCACTGGTGCAGGCGATGCGGCACGAGATCATTCCTGCCAGCCTGCATTGCGACAACGAGAGCGATTACATTCCTTGGGATGACAGTCCTTTTTATCTGAACAAGACGGCCAAACCGTGGCCGGCGCAGGACAAGCCAAGATTGGGTGCGGTGAGCGCCTTCGGCATGAGCGGCACCAACGCGCACATGGTGGTGCAGAGCCATGAGCAAGAGCATCGCGCGCAAGGGGGCGTATCTGCGGCGCCATTGCATCTGCTTGCAGTATCGGCCAAGTCGCAGCAAGCGCTGCAGGACAAGGTGCGCGACCTGATTGAAGCATTGCAGCGTAAATCATGGACGGCACAGGAATTGCGGGCGATGAGTTACACCTTGCTCAACGGCCGCCAGCACTTCAGCCACCGCGCCGCAGTTGTAATCCAGGATCGAGATGATGCGCTGCGGGTGTGGCAGCAGCTGGGCAGCCGGGAAAAACTGCCCAACCTGTTTGCCGGCCATGTCAGCCGCGAGTTTGCTCCACAAAAGGCCATCGCGCAGTATGCATTGCAACTGCTGAGCCAGATGAACGCAGGCGGCCAAGATCGCATGCAGTATCAGGAGAGTCTGCATGCATTGGCAGATCTGTATTGCCAGGGATACGATTTGCCGTGGCATGAGCTGTATGGCGAGCACAGGCCGCAGCGCCTGAGCTTGCCGACCTATCCGTTTGCGCGGGAGCGGCACTGGGTCGCCATGGACCGCGGCGCCGTCCACAACGCCCCAGTCCCTGCTGGCAGTATCGAGACGCTGCATCCGCTGCTGCACGTCAACACTTCGGATCTCTCCGAACAGCGCTTCAGCAGCACCTTTACCGGCGACGAATTCTTCCTCGCCGACCACGTGGTGCAAGGCCAGCGCATCCTGCCCGGCGTGGCCCACCTGGAAATGGCGCGTGCCGCAGTCGAACGCGCACTCGGCGGCGACGCCGCCCAGATCCGGCTCGAACAGATCGTCTTTGCCCGGCCGCTGGTAGTGGGCGACACGCCGCTGACGGTGCACATCAGCCTGGCGCAGCAAGACAACGGCAGCGTGACCTACGACATCTACAGCCAACAAGATGACGACTGCATCGTCTACAGCCAGGGCAGGGCAGTCCTGGTACCGCCTCAATCGGCACAGGTGCTGGACCTGAACGCACTGCAATCGTATTGCACCCAGCCTGTTGCCGTAGCCGACTGCTACGCCATCTTTGCCCACATGGGCCTGGCCTATGGCCCCGCCTTCCAGGGGCTCACGCACGTCAGTGCAGGCTGGGATGCGCAAGCTCAGGTGCTGGCCATTGCACAGATCGCCATTCCACCCAGTGTGGCGCCTACCCGCAGCCAGTACCTGCTGCACCCCAGCGTGCTCGATGCCGCCCTGCAAGCCAGCATCGGCCTCATGGCAGGCGAAGGCCAAGCCGGCAAACCGGCCTTGCCTTTTGCACTCGAACAAGTGCAGATATTGTCCACCCTGCCCGAGACGGTCTGGGTCGTGGTGCGCTACAGCGCCGGCAGCGGCCCGCAACAAGCGGTGCAAAAGCTCGACCTTGACCTCACCGATGGGCAAGGACAAGTCTGCGT
>Ga0156087_1147_pt1 | contig 70813 bp, 60 predicted proteins | sample RifCSPlowO2_02_FD_107740 | JGI IMG/M metagenome (GOLD analysis project Ga0156087, IMG submission 107740) | Burkholderiales bacterium RIFCSPLOWO2_02_FULL_57_36 | reverse complement strand
CATCGAGCAGCATCAGTTCGGGTTCCATCGCCAGCGTGGTGGCGATTTCGAGCGCGCGCTTGCTGCCATACGGCAAATCCACCGTGACGGTATCGGCAAACTCGGTCAGCCCGACTTCACCGAGCAATGCCATGGCCCGATCATTCAGCCGTGACAAGGTGCTTTCACTGCGCCAGAAATGAAACGACGTGCCCAACTCGCGTTGCAAGCCGATGCGCACGTTTTCCAGCACGGTCAAATGCGGAAAAACCGCCGAAATCTGGAATGAACGAATAATGCCTTGACGCGCGATTTGCGACGGCGCGGCGGCGGTGATGTCGCTCCCATTGAACAGGATCTGGCCTCTGGTGGGAACCAGAAATTTGGTGAGCAGATTGAAACAGGTGGTTTTACCGGCCCCGTTGGGTCCGATCAATGCATGAATGTGGCCGCGTTGTACTTGCAGATTGACGTCGCTGACCGCGGTAAATCCCTTGAACTCCTTGGTCAGATGTCTTGTCTCGAGTATAACGTCGGCCATCGTGTCTCCTGGTTGCTTATTTTTTGTGCAAGTTATAAGCCGAATGGTACATAGCGTACGCGCTAATATGCAATACGGTACAACTACCGTACTTCGTCAGTTTGGTTTAGGTCAATCATGGTTATCCATTACCGTTGCGGCACCAACGAATAGTATCCAACGAACAATTTCACTGAAGATTGGATAACTGCGGTTATTGATTTCGTGCGGCGCTGATCAGCTGTGCCGCCTTTTCCGCGATCATGATGATGGGCGAGTTCGGATTGCCGGATGTAATGGTCGGCATGATCGATGCGTCGACCACGCGCAGTCCGGCCACGCCCATGACGCGCATCTGGCTATCCACCACTGCCATTGGATCGCCGACGCGGCCCATCTTGCACGTGCCCACCGGATGAAAGATCGTGGTGCCGATGTCGCCGGCCGCGCGCGCCAACTCTTCATCGGTATCGTGCTGCACACCCGGCTTGAATTCTTCCGGCTCGTATTTTTTGAGCGCCGGCGCTGCCACGATAGTGCGGGTCAGCCTTAAGGCCACAGCGGCCACGTTGCGGTCTTCGACGGTACTGAGATAATTGGCGGTGATTTTCGGTGCGGCCGATGCATCGCCCGATGCGATCCGTACATGACCGCGTGCCGTCGGCCGCAAGTTGCAGACGCTGGCGGTAAAAGCCGGAAACGAATGCAATGGTTCGCCGAACCGCTCCAGCGACAATGGCTGCACATGGTATTGCAGATTCGGTGTCGGCTGAGATGGATCGGAACGGGTGAATGCCCCAAGTTGCGATGGCGCCATCGACATCGGCCCGCTGCGGTTCACCGCATATTCCACACCGATGCGCATCTTGCCGAACCAGGTACTGGCCAGCGTATTCAGAGTCGGGACCCGCTTGACCTTGAACGCCATGCGCACCTGCAAATGATCTTGCAGATTTTCACCGACGCCGGGTATCTCGGCCTGAACCGGTACGCCATGTTGCTGCAGCAACGCACCCGGACCGACGCCGGACAACTGCAAGATCTGCGGTGAGCCGATCGCGCCGGCGGTCAACAAGGTTTCGCACGCGGACTCGGCAAACCATTCGCGTCCAGCCTCGATAAACTCGACGCCGACGCAGCGTTTACCGTTTTCCGCCGCATCGATGCGCAGCTTTTTTACGTGGCAACCGGTCATGATTTTGAGATTGCCGCGCTTCAAGGCCGGCTTCAAAAAGGCTTTCGAGGTATTCCAGCGAATACCCCGCTTCTGGTTGACCTCGAAGTAACCGCAACCTTCGTTATCGCCGCGATTGAAATCCTCTGTTTTTGGAATGCCGACTTGCGCCGCGGCATCGCGGAACGCCTCCAGTATTTCCCATTTAAGTCGCTGCTTTTCGACGCGCCATTCACCGCCGGCGCCATGATATTCATCGGTGCCGCCGTGATGGTCCTCGGATTTCTTGAACAGCGGAAGTACCTGATCCCAGCGCCAACTCGCATCGCCGGTCGATTCAGCCCATTGGTCGTAGTCCTGCGCCTGTCCGCGCATGTATATCATGCCATTGATCGATGACGATCCGCCCAGCACCTTGCCGCGCGGATAGATCAGGCTGCGGCCATTCAATCCGGCATCGGCTTCGGTTCGATACAGCCAGTCGGTGCGTGGGTTGTCTATGCAATACAGATAGCCGACGGGAATATGAATCCAGAGGTAGCTGTCCTTGGTGCCGGCTTCCAGCAACAACACGGAGACGTTCGGATCTTTTGTCAAACGATTGGCAAGCACACAGCCGGCGGTGCCCGCACCGATGATGATGTAATCGTATTTGCCTGCTGATTGCACAGTGGAGCTCCCTGTCTGGTTTTATGATGCGGTGACAGCATTGTCCCGCGATGTCCTATCGCAATACGCGCCCGAACATTTTGGAAGATCCCTCCTGCGTCGTCACTTTGCGACCGGCATCGTGAACTCGGCGCCCTTGTCTATCGATTCCGGCCAGCGCTGCATGATCGACTTGTAGCGAGTGTAAAAACGGATGCCTTCTTCGCCATAGATATGCGTGTCGCCAAACAGCGAACGCTTCCAGCCGCCGAACGAATGCCATGCCATCGGCACCGGGATCGGCACGTTGACGCCTACCATGCCGACTTCAATGCGGCGCGAAAACTCGCGCGCGGTATTGCCGTCCGAAGTGAACAGCGCCACGCCGTTGCCGTATTCATGGGCATTGATCAACTCGACCGCAGCACCCAGATCCGGTACGCGGACAATGCACAATACCGGGCCGAAAATTTCTTCGCGATGTATTTTCATGTCGGGCGTGACATGATCGAACAGGCTGCCGCCAAGGAAAAATCCCTGTTCATGACCGCTTACCTGCAAACCGCGTCCGTCGACCAGCAGCTTGGCGCCGGCGCGTACGCCTTCTTCGATATAGCCTTCGATTTTCGCCTTGTGCGCCACAGTGACCACAGGACCCATTTCAGCATCATCTTCCATGCCGTTCTTGATCTTCAATGCCTTGACGCGCGGGATCAGCGCATCGATCAATTTATCGGCAACATTGCCGACCGCGACTGCGACGGATATCGCCATGCAGCGCTCGCCGGCCGAGCCGTACGCCGCGCCGATCAATGCATCGACCGCCTGGTCGAGATTGGCATCAGGCATCACCACCAAATGGTTTTTCGCGCCGCCCAAAGCCTGTACCCGCAACGGATAGGCACCCTTGCGCCTGGCGCCTTCAGTATAGATATATTCGGCGATCGGGGTCGAGCCGACGAACGATATCGCCTTCACATCCGGATGGTGCAGCAATGCATCCACCGCCACCTTGTCGCCTTGCACCACATTGAATACGCCTTTCGGCAATCCGGCCTGGTGGAACAAATCGGCAAGAATCAACGAGGCTGACGGATCGCGCTCGGAGGGCTTCAACACAAAGGTGTTGCCGGTTGCAATCGCCATTGGAGCCATCCACAGCGGCACCATGACCGGGAAATTGAACGGCGTGATACCTGCTGTCACACCCAGCGGCTGACGCAGTTGCCAATTATCGATGCCGCCGCCGATATTGTCGGTGAATTGGGTCTTCAGCAATTGCGGAATCCCGCATGCGAACTCAACGATCTCCAGCCCGCGGGTGACTTCGCCTTTAGCATCGGATAACACCTTGCCGTGCTCGCGCGTGATCGCGGCGGCAAGGTCGTTATGGTGCTTCTCGATCAATTCCTTGAACTTGGACAAGATCCTCGCACGTTTCAACGGCGCGGTATCGGCCCATGCCGGCGCCGCGGCACTTGCCGCAGCCACAGCAGCACCGACTTGTTCAACGCTGGCCAATGCAACCTGACCCGTAACGGCGCCGGTTGCCGGGTTGAATACATCCTGCAAGCGCTGGCCGCCGCCATCGACAATATGGCCATTGATGTAATGCGCAATGCGCGTCGGGACCATCGGACGGGATAAATCGCTCATTAGAATTCCTTTGGTAAAAGACTGGTTTCTAACAGCATATAGCCACTTTACAAGCGAATCCAATGAGTTATCATCAAGATTGATATAACAAACCCTTATGACGATTTTCCGTACACGATGGATTTAACTCAACTGCGTGCATTCGTCACGGTCGCGCGCGAAGGCAACCTGACTCGTGCCGCCGAACGCCTGCATCTGACGCAACCGGCGGTCAGCCTGCAGATCAAAGCCTTGCAAGCCTCGCTGGATCTGCAGCTGTTTGCGCGCACGCCGAGCGGCATGGCGTTGACCGATGACGGCGTCAAATTATTACCGTATGCGGAACGCGTGATGGCCAGCGTCGCGGAATTCAGGCAAGGCGCGGATAGCCTGCATAGCACGTTATCCGGCACCCTCTCGATCGGCACCATCCTTGATCCCGAATTCATACGGCTCGGCGCTTTCTTGAAGCTGCTGGTGGAAACTTATCCGCAACTATCGACCCAGTTGCAGCATGGCATGTCCGGCTGGGTATTGCAGCAGGTAAAAACCGGTGCGCTCGATGTCGGTTTTTACCTCGGTGTTCCGGGCAAGGAATTTCACTATCAGACACTTACTTCATTCACTTACAACGTGCTTGCGCCACGCGGTTGGAAAAGTCGTGTCGTCGGCAAAGACTGGCCTGCATTGGCCAAGTTGCCATGGATCTGGTCGCCGCCCGAATCAGCGCATAACCGGTTGCTTACCAAAATTTTTGCGCAATGCAAGGCCAGCCCGAACAAGGTCGCGCTGGTCGATCAGGAACCGTCGATGCTCGATCTGGTGAAGTCAGGGGTGGGCCTATCGCTGGTGCGTGAATCGATCGCACTACGGGAAGCGCATGCACACGGTTTGGCAATTGCCGACGCAGTCAGCCTGTCCACCGATCTGTCATTCATCACACTGGAAAAACGCAAAAACGATGCACCGATTGCCGCTGTATTCGGCTTGCTGAAAAACCTCTGGGGCAGTTGATTTGGCGGCAGGCTGTGCTGTGGATAAGTCCTTGGATACTTGCGGGACTGGTTGTGGATAACCGAGAAAATAAAAAAACTCAAATTTTTATCAAGAATCCATCCTTTCCAGATACAAGCGTTATGCAGCTGTTATGCAGTCGCTAAGCGCTTGATTACATTTACGTATACCGGGTTATCCACAGAAAAGCAGCTGTGTTAACAACTACTACTAAGCATATATATAAACAATTATATAAAACCAGAAACCCGTTCTTCTTCAAAAAGTCCGGCAAAAGCATATGCAAAAAGAAAACGGAACATCCAGAACCATTCCCGCTACCCACGACTGTCAATTTCAAGTCACAGGTTGCAACGATTGTTTTTCCATCAATATCGTCATTTGATCAGCCGGTACCGGCCTTGATATGAAAAACCCTTGAACCTCGTCGCACGAAAGCACGCGCAATATATCCATTTGCTCTTGCGTCTCTACCCCTTCCGCAACCACACTCATGCCAAGTGCGTGAGCCATGGATACGATCGCCTTGAAGAACACTTCCCCTTCAATCGTTTTTCCGAGTTCGGCAGTAAACGCCTGGTCTATTTTCAACACATCCATATCCAGCCGTTGTAATTGCGATAGAGATGAATAACCGGTACCAAAATCATCGATCAACAGTCTGATTCCCAATTCGCGCAAGCTGTTCAACTGCGCATCGACTTCGACCTGTTCCCCCAACATCGACGATTCGGTGATTTCCAGTTCAACCAGTGACGGAACAAGATTGTGCCGGGCGAGTGTAGCCACACAATAATGTCCTATGTTTCCCTGATTGAATTGCTGGGCTGACACATTGATTGAAACCGGCACGACATGCAGACGCTTGGCTTTCCAGTCCGCGATTTGCGCGCATGCTTTTTGCATGACTAATTCGCCCAGTTCAACCATGATGCCGATGCTTTCAGCCAAAGCAATGAAGTCCGGCGGTTCCAGTAATCCTCGCTTCGGATGGTTCCACCGCACCAATGCTTCCATGCTGCTCATTTCACAAGTAAAGGTATCGACCCTAGGCTGGTAATAGAGGATGAACTGATCCTGCTCCACCGCTTCTGTCAATGCCCGCTCGTTTTCCTGCCGAACTTTCAGTTTGTGATCAAGTTCAGCTTCATAAAAGAAATAGCGTTTTTTTGGAATAGCTTTGGATGCATACATCGCCATATCCGCGTTTTTCAATAACGTCTCGGCATCCTCTCCATGCTCTGGAAACAAGCAGATTCCGATTGAAGCACCGACCGCTCTTTCCCCTAGAGAAAGCTTGAACGGTTCGATAAATGCGTCGGCGATCCGTTCAGCGACTTCTTCAGCATTTTTCTTGCTGACCAGAGGTTCGAGAATCACGACAAATTCATCACCTCCCAGCCGTACCACATTGTCTGTAGGGCGTAACGTGGATTTAAGGCGTAGCGCGACAGCGTGCAATAGCTCATCTCCGACGGCATGTCCAAAGCTGTCATTGATACTTTTGAATTTATTCAAGTCCATGAATAAAAGCGCCAGCTTTGAATGATTCTGTTGCGCGCGCTGTAATGCTTGCGGCAAAGTATTCATCAGCCAATAACGATTAGGCAGGCTGGTCAGCGCATCTTCATTGGCGAGGCGTGATAATTCTCGCTCATGCGCCTTGGTATGGGAGATATCGCGCAGGGTAACCGCCAATCCGGACCCGGAACGAATCAGTTTCAGGTGGATCCAGGTAGCCTTGACCAAACTGTCGGGAGCGACAGAAAAATCGCCATCGTGGAATCCTGATTTCACCGCTTCACGATAAACATTCAGCATAGGCTCCCGTTCACTCTCGGACAGGAAATCGGAAAAGCCGGATCCGATCAATTGTTCTTTCTTGAGGCCAAAAAAGGAAGCGCCCTGCTCATTGCAATCTTCCACCACGAAGTCGATGATATGGTGTTTGTCATGTGAATCGTTGACGGCACGAACCCGGAAAAAACCTTCTTCGCCGCTCTCGGTTGCCAATCGGTAAGAATTTCTTATTTCATCCGCCTGATGCTTTCTCCAAGTAAGCCGCATCGACAAAATGGAACCGGTCACGGCAAATAATAAGAAAATCAGGCTTCCCGCTATCGCACCTGACTTGTAACTATGCCAGGCAGCGAAATATGGTTTCATGACTTCTTCTTCGGCAAGGCCTGCCATGACAATAACGGGATAATCAGGTAACGACTGCCACGCGACGAACCGAGCCCTATCGTCGGTAAACCAGTGTTCGCCGTCAAACAGCTCAGCCCCGCTGGAAGAATTAAACGCGGGAATTTTACGCAAGGCCGGCATGATGTCGTTATCGCTGCCATTGCCCGTTTTCGCCATACGGACAATGCCGTCCTGTCCGAGTACGACGAGCAACCCGTATTCGCCGAGATTGGCGCCGCCGTAAAATGCCGACAGCATTCTGGTTTCAATGGAAACAAGCGCTATGCCGTTGAACGCACCCTTTCCATCGACCAGCCGACGCGTAAAGTGAATCACGGATTTTCCGGAAAATTGATCGATTACCGGCTTTCCTATCAGGATATCCTGAGAAGTCTCCGTTTTATGGTGCAGGAAATTTGTATTGTCGATCGCCGGCAAGACTGCCTGTAACGGGATGGTGCTGGTGACTGGTATACCGTTACTGTTAATCACGGCAACAAAATTCAGTAATGTAGGCGGAATGATGCTCGCCTTCAGCACGTCCTCCAGTTTCAATTCACCTTCTTGCTGGCGCCATTCATATTCAATGAATTGTGTGATTTGATCGACTTGTTCGATCGCGCGGGTTAAATGTTGCGCATAGGTTTGTGCGATTTCGGATGCATCATTTAGCGCAATATTGGTAGCCGTTTTTTTATCGGAGTCGATTTTCGCAATTGAAAAATACCAAAGTGCAGAGATTGCAATCAAGGCCAATAATTTCCACAAAAGAACGGGCAATATGCTTTCTTTGAGAAAAGCATATCGTTGGAAAAAGCGGACCAGCGAATTACCGCTTCGAGTGTCGTCCATTGCATCGATGTAACTTTATGTGGCATTCAGAAAAGATCATTCGATCAATTTCATCTGAATTATGGAAGCCCGGTTTCCGATCTTAGGAACTCATGCGTAAGCGGATTTAACTTGACGCAAAAACTACCGGAATATATCTATATAGAATGTTAAATCGCGCAATATACAAAATTACCCGGCTTTTTTACCCTGTGCCGGCTTTGATTGATTGCGGTAGGATTTTCCGGGCGGCGGCGCGACTGGATTTTTCTTGGCTTCGGTTAACAATCTACTACAGCCGCTGTCTCGTGCTTCTCCTGCATTGATTAAAGGTAATAGCGCCGTCGCCACCGGCGCAAAAATACTCAAGGCAACGGCACTACCGGCTTTTGCGGCCAATACCCCTTTATCGACGTTGATAGCCGGCTTCTTGAAACTACCCGTGACATAGAGCGGTGTTCTTAATGAAACCAGACGCAATCCCTTGCTTTGGGGTCTGATGGTCAAATCCAACTGCTCTTTCGCCAAATCGATATTGCCGGTGATCGGTAAAACCGCTTCTTCGGTATCAAGCACAAAAGTGCGTGCTTGCATCAAGCCATTGGTGACCGCGAAGTCGCCGGCCAGGCAATTCAGCCGGACCTGCCTGTCGCCAAACAATTCAATCAGCACAACGCTTCCGACATTGAGTCCGATTTGTTCGAGCAACAGTTTGCTGATCGTGCCTTGGTCGATCAACATTTTGACTTCACCGTTGGACGAAGCAAGCAAAGCGGAAACGGAATTTCCTGTGCCTGAAAGCTCGGCATCGCCGTTGATTTCACCCAGGCTTGCCTGCATTGCCTGAAACGTCGGAAATAATTCATTCAGTTTTAAACGGCGCGCCGAAATTTTCATTTCAGCCTTGATCTCCTCGTCTCGGCCGTCCAGTTTGATGGTGGATGTTAAATTTCCATCGGCAACACCGAAATTGAGGGGCGTAAATGACAACACCCCGTCTTTCATATGCAACTCGGCCACCAGATCGTCGATTGGCAGGTTTTTTCCGCGAATGATCTTGCGGCCCTTGAATTCCACATCCGCGTCAATGCTGGTCCAGCGCTCGGTTCGAAACGCTTGCGTCGGCAAGGCTTTGCCGGCCGGTGCGCCGCGCCTGGCCTTGCTCCCGCTGGAGTCGGCGCCGATCAGAGGGCCAAGATCCTCAAAGCGCAACTCCCTGGATTCCACCGTACCGGTCAAATGCGGCCGAGGCAGCCCGAGCCCGGATTCGTACCTAAGCGTTCCGGCCAAATCGCTGGAACCGACCTTGCCGCTGAATTTTTGGTAAGTCCAGTCGCCGCCTCCTTGGCTCCTGGCGCCCTGCAAACGGCCCTCAGTGGCGAAAGGCGGCGTTTCCGGGAGCAGGATGCCGGTAATCGGATACAAGTGCGCCATGCTTGCGCCAGACAGCTTCAAACGGATATCGGCCGCAGCCAGGCTTCTTGGCTTGGTTAGGGTGCCTTTGACATCGATTTCGGTCTTTCCGATCTGCAGATCGGCATCGATCGGATAGGGTTGTTCCTGTTCCTGCAGCGCCAGCAGCGGGCCGGCCTTGCCTTTGCCGCTCACTTTGGCGCCATCGAAGCTCCCGGCGACTTTCCAGCCGGTCCGATATCCATCGGTTTGCCTGTTTTCGTCCAGCGTATTGATCGCTATCGTGATATCGGCCTTTTTGATTGCATCGACCACGCGCACCCGGCCTTCATTCAGCGCAAGCCGCCCGAGCTCGAATTGCCAAGCGGACGGCTCGCCTGATTTGAGGGTCCAGTTATTCTTGCCGCCGGCAGCGCGCTGCAGCGTCAGATTCGGCTGATCGAGAACCAGTGTCGGAACGGCGATTTTTTTGTTGAGCAATGCCAGCGGATTAATTGAAAAAGTCGCATGCCCGATTTCCGCCATGTTGGGAGACGCATCCGCCCAATCCGGATTGCCCAAGGTAACGTCGCGGGCGCTGAACAATGGCCATGGAATCATGCGGCGCCACCCGGACAGATTCGATCGCGAACGATTCCAGATCAGCGACAGGTCGCCATTGATGGCAAACGGCCGACCGGTCGCATCGGCTACGCGTGAACTGAGCCATGGCTTGGCGCGGTTCCAATCGAAAGTCGCCAGTAACAACAGGCACAGGGCAAGCGCGACGAGTATTCCGATACCGCTCCACAAGAATATTTTTATGCTGCGCGACATGAACATGTGACTGGTCGAATCAAGCCAAGTTCAGCGGCGCAATATTGCGAATGTGCGCAGAGTCAAAACAATGCCGAATCTCGCGCGGAGAACGACCAGGCCTATCCGGTTAATGTCATCAAACCTGCATTGCCTCCGGCCGCGGCCGTGTTGACCGACAAGGTTCGTTCCGCGACCAGGCGCCATAGTGCAATTGGAGTGTCCGACTTCGTGTCAATCACCGGCACCAGCGCGCCGTCGCGAGCGGCAAGCGTGACACGCAGGAGCGGCGCCAAGGATGCTTCCGCCAATGCAATATGGATCGTATCTTCCACATTGCCGATTTGATCGAGCACCCGAATCCGGGTTCGCACCGAGGATGGCAGCCGTGCCGGAATCAACGCCGCGGTTTCAGCAGCAATCGCAATCGTGTTCCCGGTCGCCAGCGCAGCGGCAAACTGGTTCAGCAGATCGGCCGTGTTCGAGGCTATGCACAGTACAACGCCGCGCGCGCAAAAAGATAGCGTGTTGCGCTCGCCGGTGGGACCGGGAAGCGGCAAGATCTTGCCAAACAATGTGCTGCGTGCATATTGCTCGCCAAGGGTGCGGATCCGTGCATGACCGTTGGTCCCGGCCCAGTCCAGCAATGCTGCCAGCGCTGCATCGGAGATATCCGCCGTAATATGGTGTTGCACAGTATCGATGACGCCGTTGACGGCTGGTGCATGTTGCAGCCGTTTCAAATAAAGCGGCCCGCCGGCCTTGGGTCCCGTGCCGGATTTTCCTTCGCCGCCGAACGGTTGCACGCCGACCACCGCGCCGACGATATTGCGGTTGACATAGACATTGCCGACATGCGCGTGCTCCACGATGAAATCGACGGTCTCGTCGATGCGCGAATGAATGCCGAGCGTCAAGCCGTATCCGGTCGCATTGATCTGATCGACAAGCTGCGGCAATTCTTCACGGCGGTAGCGGATGACATGCAGTACCGGTCCGAATACTTCTCGCGTCAATTCGGAAAGCGAGTCGATTTCCAATACCGTCGGTGCAACGAAAGTGCCGCGATGATGATCCGGCGGAAGCGGCAATTGATAAAAATTTTTAGCACCGGTCTTGAAGCGATCGATATGCTCAAGCAGGCTTGCTTGCGCCTCGCTGTCGATCACCGGGCCGATGTCGGTCGCCAACTGGTCCGGATTGCCAATGCATAGTTGCCGCATCGCTCCCTGCAACATGGCCAGCGTCTTGCCGGCGATCTCGGTTTGCAGGCATAGCACGCGCAGTGCCGAGCAGCGCTGGCCCGCGCTGTCGAATGCCGACATGATCGCATCTTGCACCACTTGTTCCGGCAATGCGCTGGAATCGACGATCATCGCATTCTGCCCACCGGTTTCCGCGATAAACGGAATGTCGCGCGTTTCGTTTGCGGCGCGTTGCGCCAATGTGCGGTTGATCGATTGCGCGACTTCGGTGGAGCCGGTAAAGATCACGCCGCGCACCCGCGCGTCGGCCGTCAGCTTCGCGCCGACGACCTCGCCCCGGCCCGGCAGAAATTGCAATGCGCCGCGCGGTATGCCGCCCTGATACAACAATTGAACCGCACGGCAGGCGATCAAGGGCGTTTGTTCTGCCGGTTTCGCCAATACCACATTGCCCGCGGCCAGTGCCGCACTGACCTGCCCCACAAAAATAGCAAGCGGAAAATTCCACGGGCTGATGCAGACTACCGGACCCAGTGCCGGTAGATTGACGGTGCCGCGTACCTGCGCCGCGTAATAGCGCAGGAAATCGACTGCTTCGCGCACTTCGGCAACCGCGTTCGGCAGCGATTTTCCGGCTTCGCGAATCGCCAGCGCCATCAGTTCATCGCGATGCGCTTCGAACAGATCGGCGGCGCGCGTCAACGCGGCCGCACGCTCGGATGGCGCAACCGATTGCCAATCGTTCGCGTATGCTTGGGCCGCGGTCATCGCGGTTTCGACATCGTCGACCCCGGCTTCGATCACTTGACCGACGATATCGCGCCGGTCGGCAGGATTGCAAATCAACTGTGCCTGTACGGCTGCCACGCGGCCATTCAACAGAGGCGCCGCGCGCCATTGTCGCGCACCGAAGCGTGCGAATGCATCGTCGATTTCACGCAAGATATTTTCATCGGTAAAATCGATGCCCGCCGAATTTTTTCGCTCATCGCCGAACAAGTCCGTCGGCAGCGGGATACTTGGGTGCGGATCGCCGCCGAGCCGGACTGCAGCAGCAAACGGATCGGCGATCAGCGATTCGATCGGCACCGCATCGTCGACGATCTGATTGACGAACGAAGAATTCGCACCGTTTTCCAGCAGACGCCGCACCAGATAGGCCAGCAGCGTCTGGTGAGAGCCGACCGGCGCGTAAATGCGGCACGGTATGCCAAGATGGTCGTTGCCGACCACTTGATCGTACAGCGCATTGCCCATGCCGTGGAGGCATTGAAATTCAAAATCGGTTGTTCCACGCTGTTTGGCCCACGTCGCGACGGCCGCCAATGTATGGGCGTTATGCGTTGCGAATTGCGGATAGATCCGGTCGGTTGCGGCTAGCAGTTTTTGTGCGCAGACCAGATAACTGACGTCGGTATACACCTTGCGCGTATATACCGGATAGCCGCGCATGCCGTCGACTTGCGCGCGCTTGATTTCGGAATCCCAGTAAGCGCCCTTGACCAACCGCACCATGAACCTGCGGTTGCTGCGGCGGGCCAGGTCGATCAGGTATTCGATCACGAACGGGCAGCGCTTTTGGTAAGCCTGCACCACGAATCCGATACCGTCGAAACCGGCGAGATCATCATCGAATGCCAGCGCTTCGACCAGGTCAAGCGACAGTTCAAGCCGATCGGCTTCCTCGGCGTCGATGTTCAAACCGATATCGTACTGTTTCGCCAGTACCGCCAATTGTTTCAGGCGCGGCAATAGCTCGTGCATCACACGCTCGCGCTGCGCGCGGGAATAGCGCGGATGCAGCGCCGACAGCTTGACCGAAATACCCGGGCCGTTCCTCACGCCGCGCCCGTCCGCAGCGCGGCCGATCGCGTGAATCGCCTGTTCATACGCCGTGTAATAATTTTGTGCATCGTGTTCGGTGAGTGCGGCTTCACCCAGCATGTCGTACGAATAGCGGTAGCCGCGCGATTCATTGCCGCGGCTGTTGGCAAGTGCCTGGTCGATCGTCTGGCCTATGACGAATTGATTGCCGAGCATGCGCATCGCCAGATCCATGCCCTTGCGCACCAACGGCTCACCGCCCTTTGCAATCAGGCGTGTCACTGCGGAACCGAGGCCGCGTTCGCTACTGCTCTCGACCAGTTTTCCGGTCACCACCAGGCCCCAGGTTGCTGCATTGACGAACAGCGATGGCGATCCGCCCAGATGGCGCTGCCAATCCCCGTTGCCGATCTTGTCGGCAATCAGGCGGTTTGCGGTTTCGCGATCGGGAATGCGCAGCAATGCTTCGGCGACGCACATCAAGGCAACCCCCTCCTCCGACGACAATGAAAATTCATGCATCAGTGCAGCGACGCCGGAGGCATGCGCGCGCTGCCGGCGCACCGTTTGCACCAGGCGCTGCGCCAGCGTGCGGATTGCGGCATCCGATTCACCGGACGGCTGCGCATGTTCCAGCAGCCACCGCATCGCATCGCGCTCATCGCGCCGATATGCAGCAGTGATTGCCGCGCGAAGCGGGGTCGGCAGGTTCTCCGATGCGGCAGCGTCAATCGATTGGTTGCTTGTAAACATTGGTAGTGGCATCATGGAAGGCGAAAATTTGGCTGTGTTTGATAATTCAATTGTAGGAGCATATTCGATGTATTAATTCTGGTAATTGAGCCATATTCCAGAACTTTATAAAGAAATTTGACAAATTTAAGAATTAAATTTCTTCGGAAAAATCCCGTGTTGGACAAGATCAGCAAAAATATCCTGAGCGAATTGCAAAACGATGGGCGGATCAGCAATATCGAACTATCGAGCCGTGTCAGCCTGTCTCCTGCCGCTTGTCTTGAGCGCGTGCGCAAATTGCAGGAAGCCGGTTATATTCTTGGCTATACCGCGCAACTCAATCCCCAATTGCTGGACGTGTCGCTGCTGGTGTTCATCGAAGTCGTGCTCGACCGCACCACGCCGGAGGTATTCGATGCGTTCAAGCGCAGCGTCCAGGCGATCCCGGAAGTGCTGGAATGCCATATGGTGGCCGGCGGCTTCGACTATCTGGTCAAGGCGCGTGTCAAAGACATGAATGCCTATCGCGAGTTTCTCGGCAAATCGCTGCTGCAATTAAAGGGTGTGCGCGAGACGCATACTTATGCGGTAATGGAAGAAGTGAAAAGCACGACCAAACTGCCGATTAAATAAACCAGCCGAGCTATATGACTGACAGGACGCGCCTGACGGCGCCAGCTTTGCGCCATTCAGGACTTGCGGCGACCGTTTGCGCGCTGGGTATCAACCAGATCATTTCCTGGGGCAGCTTTTATTACACCATAGCGGTGCTGGGCGAGACCATGCAACGCGACCTCGGCGTGTCGCAAACATTGCTATTCGGGGCTTTTACGTCAAGTCTGTTCCTGTCCGGACTGGCCGCGCCGATGGCGGGCAAACTGATCGACGATCGCGGCGGTCGCATGGTCCTGTCGCTGGGCTCATGCATCGGTGCAGCCGCGCTGCTGCTGTTTGCGACCGCAAGCGGGCCGATCACGCTGGTGCTCGCGTCGCTTATGGCCGGCGCGGCAATGGCTGCGACGTTGTATGACGCGGCATTTGCATCGCTGAATCAAATCGCCGGAGTATCTTATCGGCGCGCGATCACCGCGATCACCTTGTTCGGCGGCTTTGCCAGCACCGTATTCTGGCCGCTGTCGCAAGTGCTGCTCGATGCCATCGGCTGGCGCCAGACCCTCATCGTCTATGCCGGCCTGCAATTGCTGATTTGCCTTCCGCTGCATTGGTGGCTGCTGCCGAGTCATAGGGTCGAGGCCGCTCCGGTCAATCCGCTGCCCGACGCAAATGCGCCGGCAGCGGTCCCGGCGGCCGATTATGCGTGGCTGGCCGCGGCATTCGCGCTGACGACGTTCGTTTCATCGGCGTTGCTGATTCATTTGATCAGCCTGCTCAAGTCGGCCGGCCTGAATCCGAAGGATGCGGTGTTTGTCGCCGCATTGATCGGGCCGATGCAGGTGATCGGCCGCATTCTGGAATTTACCGTGGCGCGCAACATTCGACCGGTTATGATCGGCGCGGTATCATTTGTGCTGATGCTGCTGTCGGTCATCGTCCTGTATTTCGTGCAAGGCTTGTCGCCGCTGGCATTCCTGTTCGCCGCTTTATTCGGCTTCAGCAACGGGATCATGACCATTGTGCGCGGCACCGTGCCGGCGGTGCTGTTTGGCCGCGCCGGCTACGGCGCGCTGCTCGGCAAGCTGGCGCGCCCGGCGTTCATCGCCAGGGCGATGGCGCCGGTGGTGTTTTCGGTGGCAATGACGGCGGGGATGATGCAGGGCAATGCGATTCTTGCGCTGGCCGCGTGTGCGGCGTTATCGGTGGTGGCGTATCAGCTAGCCATCAAAAAGGCCTCTGCGTCGAAGTAACGTTCAGTTGATCGGGCCGGAGCGCTTTATCGATATTGAGAAGCCACGGCCTAGAATGCCGAATCCGCGGTAATAGCCATCAACTGCTTGCGCAGCCATTTGTGCGCCGGGCTGCGCGCATCGCGTTCATGCCACAACGCATCGATATGGATATCGGGCATGGGAAACGGCAATTCCTTTGCGATCAACTCGCCCGTCATACCGGTGGATGCAATCAAGTGGCGCGGCAGCACGGTGATCAAGTCCGAATTGGCGACCACTCTCCCGCCTGTAAAGAATTGGTTCACCGTCAACAGGATCCGCCGTTCGCGGTTGATGTGCGCCAGCGCTTCGTCCACCAGTCCCCTGCCACGGCCCGAAAAGCTCACCAACAAATGGTTTGCCGCGCAATACGCATCGACCGTTAATGTGGATTTTGCCAGCGGATGATCCTTGCGCATCACGCATACGTATTTTCCGGAATACAGTTGCTCATGCCGGATCGGCGTGTCCGGTCCACCGGCCAACTGCGCTACCACGCCCGGGAAAAAGCCGATCGCTACATCGATATCGCCATGCAGCAACATCGGTCGCGGGTCGCGGGTGGTCAGCGGTGCCAGGCGCACATCGATTTTCGGTGCTTCTTTTTCAAGCGAGCGCACCAATGCCGGCAACCACAAGGCGGCGGTTGCATCTGCCATTGCCATGCGGAAAGTAACGTGGGCCTTGGATACATCGAAGCTGGCCGGCATGACCGCTTCTTCCAATTCGGACAGCGCTTGCCGAATCGTTGGCCACAGGGTTTCAGCACGAGGCGTCGGTTTGACTCCGTGTGCGGTGCGTATCAGCAACTCGTCACCCAGGGTATCGCGCAGGCGTTTCAGCGCATTCGACACGGCCGGTTGTGTCATTGCAAGACGGCCGGCGGCACGCGTCAGGTTTTGTTCGATCATTACGGCATCGAATACACGCAACAGATTCAGATCAAGGGTCAGGAAGCTCATTGTGTGACAAGGATTAAAAGAATGAAACCATTGGGGTCATGATATTCACAAATCGAATGATTGACATCATAAACCAAAATTTGATTTATATGTTGCGAGCGCACATACTGGTTTCAACGGAAGAAATTATTGCTTTGTTGAACAGGAGGACCAAATGTTGATCTCATCTCTCGCTATTCCCGCCGAAGCCTTCGCCAGCGCAGCGCGCCCCTTGATCGGCCTGGGCATCTTCGCCGCACTGCTGGTTGTATTCAAGCCCTTGGTCGCAGGCATGCTGCATGCCGCAATGCTTGTCATTACACCACGCAAACCGCTGGAAGAGCGTAAAGCACGCGAAAAATTTCAAGGGATATTGATGCTCAACCGCATGGCGCGTCAGTATGATTCCACGCAGCCGAATCTGGCAGCGGAATTGCGATCGCTGGCAGCCCGCGATTAGTATCGAATATGCCTGGACAGTTTCAAGAACCGAGGAATTTGTAAATGTAAAACGCGTGCTCTTCGGGACCTTTTGTACCGATGTCTCCTCCTCCCTTCCCAGGAAGGATTTTGAACCCCGCAAGTTTAGGCTGAGCGGGGTTTTTTTGTATTAGGCCCTGTTCGCATCGACCGCGATAGTTTCCGGCTGAAACCCAGCGCGACCGACAATACGCCTGCCGCGCTGATCATCAACACCACCGCAGTGCCAAACCGCTCGACCAGTAAACCGGCGATGGCGATGCCGACCGATTGCCCCATGAAAAAACATGCCGCAAACGCTGATACCGCGGCGCCGCGCCGTTCCGGCGCCATCTGTGTCGCATTGATCTGCAAGGTATTGTGAAACATGTAAAACCCGAGGCCCGCCGCAAAACATCCGGGTATTGCCCACCACCATACCGGTGCGATACCGATCGCAAACAGGGAGGCGGCCAAAAAGATGCCGCCCCACCGGGACAAGCCGATTTCGCCCAAACGGCGCACCAGTGCCTTCGACGCAACTGCAAACAGCAGGCCGCCAAATCCGAACAGCATCACCAGCGATCCCGCGGCGGTCAGCGATACATGGTGCACGCGGTGTACATGCGACGCGATGAATGCAAAGCCGCCATACAATAGCGCGCCTTCCAGGAAGACCGTCAGCAACACGGTGCGCGCCCACGGCGTCGCCGCGACCCGGCCGAACTCCGCTATCGTGCGCCGAACCACCGCGCCTTCGGCCTTATGTACTGCACGCGCATGGCCGGGCAACCTGCGGTTCAACAGGAACAACGCGATACTGATGGCAATGAAAATCAATGCCACGCCAAAAAACGGCAGACGCCAGCTGAAATAATCGGCAGCCAGTCCACCGACCAATACCCCGGTCGATAGCCCGAAAATTTGTCCAATCAGAAATCGCGCCAGCACCGGCTGCCGCTCATCGTATGGCACGACGTCGCCGATCCAGGCCATCGATAATGGAATAATCGCAGCGGCCGTACCACCGGCCAATAACCGTGCAACCAGCAGCATGGGAAAATTCGGCGCCAGCGCGCACAGCGCCGCGGTAACGCTGCAGGCGACACAGGCCCATCCAACAACCAGATATTTGCCGAAGCGATCGCCGAGCGGACCGAAGAACAGCTGCGAAACGCCGTAAGCAATCGCAAAAACCGTGATGACATACGATGCCGCGCCCAGCGATACGTCAAACTCGGATGCGAGCCGCGGCAACAAAGGATCGGTAACGCGCAGCGATATGCCGCTGGCGAACGCAGCCAGCGCCAGCAATAAGACGGCGCTGCGCGGAATCGGCGCGAGTGAGGACAGATCGGGTTGGTTCATCTTGGCACAGGTTCTTTCATCGCAACGTTGGCGGCATTGTGCCCTGGCGAAGCTTATCTTGGATTGCCGCGCGCTGCCGCGTCCCGCCCAAAATGCATCGGCACTTCAATTTGTCGTTTGCAATTGCGCAAACTGCAAACGATTTCATAAAACCAAACACTATCCGGTCTGTCCAAAATTCCAGCTTAACCAAAACGAGTATCGATTGTGGACGACGACAAAAGCAAACACGCCTCGAAGTTTCGGCTCAGACCACGAAAAAAATCAGCCGCCGCCCCTCCCTTCCGCAAGCTCGCAAAGTATCTATGGCGCAGCGCGGCGGTGCTCGGCGGCGCAGCACTCGTTCTCGTTGCGCTGGGATATTCATATCTGATGATATTGATCCCGCAGACGCCGGACATCGATAACCTCCAGCAAGTACGCACGATGCACCCGAGCGTTCTGTATTCAGCCGATGGCAAGCATCTCGCGACATTCAGGCAGGCGTATCAGAAAGTGGTCAATCTTGCGCAAATATCGCCGCATGCAGTCAATGCCTTGATTGCGACTGAAGATCACCGCTTCTACGAGCATAGGGGCATCGATGTCAGGCGCACGCTGGCAGCGATCTTCCATACCGCCGGCGGCGATGCGCAAGGCGGCTCGACAATCACGCAACAGCTGGCGCGCAATTTATTTCCGGAAGAGATCGGCCGCACACGCACGCTGGAGCGGAAGCTGAAGGAAATCATTACCGCGGCACGCATTGAACGGGCCTACACCAAGCAGCAGATCCTGGAAACCTATCTGAACACGGTGCCCTTCCTGTACAACGTGGTGGGTATCGAAATGGCGGCGCGCAGCTATTTCGATAAAGCGGCGGCCGAACTCGACGTGCTGGAAAGTGCGACATTGATCGGCATGCTCAAAGGCACCAGTTACTACAATCCAATCCAAAATCCGGAGCGCGCGCGGGCACGGCGCAACGTGGTGCTGGGGCAAATGCTCAAGCACAACATGCTTTCCGAAACCGCATATCGATCAATGCGCGATCAGCCTATGCACGTCGAACTGCACCGGCAGCCGGATCCGCCGAGCACCGCACCGCACTTCACCGCACATCTGCGGAAATGGTTGATCAATTGGGCCGATGAAAACGACTACAACCTGTATACCGATGGCTTGATCATTCATAGCACCATCGACGACCAATTACAGCAAGCCGCGACCCAGGCTGTGGAAACGCAGGCGCAAACGCTGCAGTACATCGCCGACGTGGAGTGGAGCAGGAAATCGAAGGCGCTCTTATGGCACACGCCCGGCGCGTATGCCCAAATGCGAAAAAAGATTGAGCCGTTCAAGTACTTCTGGACGGATCGCGCCGATCTGGAAGACGCATTCATCACTGAAACGCCGGAATACAGGAAAGCGATCCAGTCGGGTCAATCCGAAGCTGCGGCGCTGGCGAAGCTGAAGTCGGATGCGAAATTCATCGCGCAGCTGCGTGACAACAAATCCCGGCTCGAAGCCGGCTTTGTGGCAATCGATCCATCGACCGGCGAAGTCAAGGCATGGGTCGGCAGCCGCGATTTCGAACGGGACCAATTCGACCATGTTGCATTGGCCTTGCGCCAGCCGGGTTCGACGTTCAAGCCGATCGTGTATGGCGCGGCGCTCGAGCAGGGATTGCGCCCGACGCGTTCCTATGTGGACAATGTCGTCGAAATCCGTTCGGTTGACGGCAGCCTGTGGAAGCCGACCGACATGGCCGGCGCCAGCGGAAGATCGATGAGCATGCGCGAGGGGCTGATTTTTTCCAAGAATACGATTACCGCACAAGTGATGCTGGATACCGGCTTACCCAACATCATCAGTCTGGCCGAAGCGGTCGGTATCAATCAGAGCCGGATGGAAGCAGTACCCTCGCTGGCGCTCGGCACCAGTCCGGTGACATTGCTGGAGATGGTGTCGGCCTACGCCACCATCGCGCAGACCGGCCGGTATCATCAACCGATATTGATCAAACGCATCACCGACCGGCACGGCAAGGTGCTGGCGCAATTCGGCGCCGTGCCGCAGCGCGCGATGTCGGAAGTAAGCGCGGTGGAATTGATCGATATGATGCGCGGCGTGATCAGGCAGGGCACAGGCCAGGAAGTGAGGAGCCGATTCAATATCGTTGCCGATATCGCCGGCAAGACAGGCACTACGCAAAACAATACCGATGGCTGGTTCATATTGATGCACCCGAACCTGGTCGCCGGTGCGTGGGTTGGATTCAACGACGCACGGGTCACGATGCGCAGCGATTACTGGGGCCAGGGCGGACACAACGCGGTTCTGCTGGTCGGCGATTTTTTCCGCGACACGCTCAAGGCAAAACGAATCAATGCGAAGGCCCAATTTCCCAAACCGAAACGAGCGCCGCCGGTGATGGTGACCGCGCCTGCCGACGGCTGGGCCGGCCGGGCCGGCCGGGCCGGCCGCAACAATGAGATGCCGCCGCCGGGATATGGCGTCATTACCCGTAGCGACGGCAGTTCGACGGTAGTGGGGTCATCGGAAGTGGAGCCGGTCACGCCGCCCTCCGGAAGCAGCAGCCCGGTCGCGGCGGAAGCGCTGGGACGCATACTAACCGGAATTGGCCGCAATCCGGATACCGGAGCGCGGGACGGTTCAGGCAACGGCATCAGTTCAGGAAGCAGCGGGACCGGTGGTGCGACCGGCTCTTCGGCAGAGCCGAAGAAAGCACCGGCGCAACCGGCCCAAAAACCGGCGCGTAGCAGTCCGGCGCCTCGGCAGGAACGGTTTCCTGCATATCAGTACCCCGAATCCCTGCGCTGGTAACGAATGAAAATGCCGGCCGGCTAGTTCTTCAGGAACGCTTGCACCACGGCCGCCGTGCGCGCCGGATTTTCTTCATGCGGTACATGCCCAAGGTCATCGAATACGGTCAATTGGCTGCCTGCAATATCGCGCTCGAAAAAATAGGCATTCTCGACTGGAATAAGCCGGTCGCGTCCGCCCCACAATATCAACGTCGGTTGCTTGATGGCCTTGATCCGCGATCCGGACCCTTCGAAATTCGATTGCGCAAAGCGCTGAACCAAGGCCTTGCGGTTACCTTCCCGAAGCGTAAGTGCCTCATAGCGATCCACCAGCGCCGGCGTTACCCGCGACGGATCGCCATACACATCACGCACGCTCGACTCGACCATACTGCGCGGCAAGGTCATTTCCATCATTTTGTTCAGAACCGGTGTGCGCGCGATCGTAAACGCGATCGGCATCGATTGCGGTCGTATCGGGTAACCTGCCGCATCGACCAGGATCAATTTGTCCACGCGCTGGGGGACTTTTTCGGCGACTTGCCATGCAATATCGCCGCCCAGCGAATTTCCGCCGAGGACAAACCGTTGCACGCCCAGCGTATCCATCAAATCGATGATGAATTGGGTATAGCTTTCGTTGCGATAGTCATTCTGCGGATTCGGTCCGGTCAACCCGAATCCGGGCAGATCCATCGTGATCACGCGGCGTTGCGACTTCAGTGTATCGACCCAAGCTTCCCAGGTATGCAGGCTGGCCGAGGTGCCGTGGATCAGCACCACCGGTATCGGATCGGTCTGGACGCCTTCATCGCGCAGATGGACTTTCAATCCTTTTACATCGACAAAGGTCGATGGCGGCGGCGCCCATTGCTTTACCAGTTCCTGCACCGGGCGGTCGGGCGCCCAACTGAGCGCGAACCCCAAGGCGAGTGCCGCAAGCAGCAGGACAATCAGCGACAATACGCCGCGCAGGAAAAGTTTACGCATGGTCATTTGAGTTTGGATGATAAAAATGTATCTTCGGCAAGATCGCGAGCACGACATCAGGATAACCGAAAATGGAATTTCTCGAAAACCTACCTGTTTTCCGGTTCGACCTTTCGCATCAACAACCCTGTGGTCGACACGAGTATCTCGAAATCAGCCACGCTATCGACTGGCACAAAGGCCGCCGATCCGTACTGCGCATCGACCATCGGCGCCAGGAATTCATGCCGTCGCCGCAGTCCGAACAGGTCGATCGGCTTGTCTTGCGCGAGCGAATGAATCGTGCGCGGCGCGGAACGTTCCTGTTCGATGCCGTGATAGCGGCCGGCCAGGCGATCGAGTTCGTAAGACGTATGCAAACCCAGCAGGTTGGCATATGGATGCCATTTGAGGATATGCGCGTCGACATAGACTTCGTCGCCGGCCAGTTCGTATGTTGCTTCTCGTCCATCGGCAAAACGCATCGTGGCTGAAAAGCGTTGCGGACCGAGTGGCTTCACCGTCAGGCGCGCGGCCGCTTCTTCGCGGGTAAACGCTTGATAACCCTGCAGACCGATTGCCAGTCCGCTCGCCAGTAGCGCGCAGGAAAGCATCAGCAATCCCGACAAGGTCCGCAGCGCAAACCGAAGCGGACGGGCATGCACCAGTGCGACGATCGCGCCGAACAGCAGGATCGCGCCGGCGACGCCAAACACGATGGCGGCAAAGGTGAGTGGCGAGCTGAGCAGTTCTGATGTCATGGCTGGTCCGATGGTTGCCTGATGAATAGAAGTGTAGCCCGAATTGGCCCGGCATTAATGGAAAGCAGAGCAACGGTTCAGCTTTGCCACCAGCGGACGATTGCACCCGCGTCGAACACCATTCTCAAGCGATCTGAGGTGCATGAAGGGCCGAATGCCTCAAGCAAGCAATAATTCCGCGGTCTGCGCGGCGATTTCCGCGCCCAGCGCAACGCCCATCCCGTTGCAGCCGAAACCGAGCGCCACCCTGCCGGACAGCATTCGTACGATCGGTTGCTTGTCTGCGGCAAAGCCCATCACGCCCGACCAGCGATGTTCGATGCGCACCTCGCGGCCCGGTAAAATCGTATCGTGCAGCAATCGCTCCAGCGCGCCCTGGATGGTGTCGGACAGCGCCATGTCGGTAGTGGCTTCGGCATCCAACGCAAGATGACGTCCACCGCCCAGCAGCACTCGCTCGCCGACATTGCGGAAATAATAAAAGCCTTGATCGAGATGATAAGTGCCTTGCCACGGTAGACCGGCGATCGGTTCGGTGACGAGAATCTGGCCGCGGGCCGGCACGATACCGGTATCGCACAGCAATTCACCGGTAATGCCATTGGTGCAAACCGCCACACGCGGCGCGCGGAACACGGCGTTGCGCTCGCCCTTGACGCGCACTCGCACTTCGCCGCCATTTTCTTCGAGCGCATCAACTTGCGCGCCGGTATGAATTTCGATGCCGCGCGCGGCGGCGAGTTTTGCCAGCGCGCGCATCAGCTTGCCCGAATGCACTTGCCCTTCGAGCGGATTTTTCACAAGCGCTTTTACCCGCGGCCCGAATCCGCTTGCCGCGAGCGTGCCGGTATCGACCGAGAAAACCGCGCGTCCGAATAGCGGCTGCAGCTTGCGGTTGACTTCGTCGAGCCGCTGCAGCGCTTCAAGATGTGAATCGAACAGCAGATCGAAACCGCCGAATGTTTCATAGCCGATTTCATCATCGCCAAGCCGCTGCCGCAACCGGCTCAGCCCGCGCCAGCGGCGCTCGACCATTGTCAGCACGGCGGCGTCGCCCAAGGCATCCAGATCGGACAGGATTTCAGTCAGACTGCCAAAGCATGCAAATCCGGCATTGCGGCTCGATGCGCCCGATGGCAGCAAACCGCGCTCCAGCAACACGATCCGGTCTTGCGGCCGGCGTTCACGCAATTCAAGCGCGGTTTGCAAACCGATGATGCCGCCGCCGATCACAATCAAATCGGCGTCGAGCATCGCGTCGTGTTCCCAGAAGCTCAGTTGCATCGGCTTCTATTCTCCTTGTCCATCGACGACGGATAACGCGGGTTGCGTCAATTCGCTCCGGGTTCGGCAGCCGTAGTGACAGGCGATCCAAAGCGATTCGGTTCCTGTGCTTCCTGCACCAGGAAATACAATACGATCAACCATCCGATGATCGGAATAAGCACAAGCAGCTGAAGCCATCCGCTTCGATTGGTGTCATGCAGCCTGCGTGCCGCCGCCGCTAACGACGGTAACAATGTCGCCAGATAAAACACGCCTCCGATCACGTCGTTGACCATCGATAAGCCGATGCCCGCCAACACAATGAACAGCGCAAACCACCAGTATTCGGAGCGGGATGCCCGTCCGTCAAAGTCGGCATACTTGGAAAAGCAGGTTTTGATTGCGTCTGTAAATGTCATTGTTTTTCTCCCCCGGTTAATTAATATGCATTGAATGAAAGGACTGCCGTTTCGCACCGACGGTTGTTGAATGGCTGTACCTGACCCAGCGCCGACGCACCTTACTTTAACGTACTGAAATAAATACAGTACTAAATTTGTCTGTGGCTTTCGAAATGCCGCGGCAGGCCCGTCAATGGATCGCAAAACGAAATCGCCCTTGCCAACAGCTTCAACGGGTGTGAAACATCGTCGCCTTTGCACGGCAATGCAAGCGGATAGAACGCATCGTTGACGATCGGAATGCCCAGCGCCGCAAGATGCAGGCGCAACTGATGTTTTTTGCCGGTCACGGGGCGCAATCGATACAGGGTGACTTCTCCTCTTTTTTCCAGAATTTCGATATGGGTTTCCGAATTCGGTTCCCCTTCCGCTTCTTCCATCCGGAAAAAAGGCTGTCCATCGACCATGCGGCTGCGATAGACCAATGGAAAGCCGATGTCAGTAATTGTGGGCGCCAGCGCCTCGTATATTTTTTCCACCGCGCGCTTTTGAAACATCGATTGATACGCGCCGCGCGTGGCGGGGTTGTGGGAAAAAATCACTACACCGGCGGTTTCCCGGTCGAGCCGATGAATCGGCGTCAGATGCGCAAGTCCGGTGCTCTTTTTCAAGCGCACCAGCAGCGTTTCATGGAGGAACCGGCCGGATGGAATTACCGGCAAAAAATGCGGCTTGTCCGCCACCAGAAGATGGTCGTCCCGATAGAGAATGTGCTCCTCAAAAGGAATCGGGGTTTCATCTGTCAGTTCACGATAATAGAAAATGCATGCGCCTCGGCGATATGGACTCTCCGGCCGCAAGGGAACGCCGGCCGCATCAACGACTTCTTCGCGCTTCATCCGCGATATCCAGGTCGCGGATGCAACATCGGGAAAACGTTGTTCCAGGAAGGCGAGAACGCTGGTCCACGGGCCAGCGGGCAGCCATATATAGCTCGGCGCTACGCCATCACGAATCGGCAGTGGTGCTTTCAAATTGATCCAGTCGGTTCCATCTGCTTATGTTATGACGCGCACCCCGAATAAATACGGATGCAAGAATAAAAAGATGCCGTACGCAAGCACGCCCACGGCAACTACAACGATATCCCTGGTGATCGGATACGCGACTTTGGATGGCGCGGCGCCGCGCCGGTTAGCTGACCACATATCGAATAACGCAAAGGCGCCCAGGCCGCCAAACAGCGCGAGCGATGCAAGATCACCGTTGGATGCGAGATGCGCCGCGGACCACAGCGTCACGCCCAACAGCATCGGATGGGCGGTCAGGCGCTTCACGTTGGATGGCATGTTCGACGCAGCCAATAGAATGAAAGAGAACGGCATCAGAAGCATGGCCACTTGCGCACCCCATGTTGCGGGAGTCCAGAGCGGAACGAAATCGGCTTTGGCTTTTCCGATAATCAACAATATCAGGCCGATAAAGGAAATCACTGTGAAGCCACCCTTGTAAGCCTGCGCACCATAACGTGTGATCAGGTTTTGCCGCACCGACGCGAAGGTCGGTACCAAGTGGATCCCGACAAAAACAAGAATGCCCAGAACAAGAAGAGTCATAGTCTTTCCTTCATTGGCTATTGCTGCGGTTCAGCGGGACGGCTCGGGAGTGGTATCGGGTTCTGCACGCATCATAGCTTATGGCGGCATTCTTGCAACAGGCAAAAATTCCGTCTGTTCACGAATTTGGCGAGACACCTGATCTGCATCATCAGGCGAGTTCTAAGCGTGGATTAAACTGATAGTTTAGCCGCTGGAATCAGACAATGAGGTGAAGACGGATATCAATACCGGAATTTCAGCGCATGCAGATTCATGGAAAACCGCGGATGCTGCGTTCCCGGCTGGAAAAATAAAGCTGTAGCACGGCGGCTACTGACATAACGTTGTCAGCAGGAGGGCGTTAGCATCAGGCTTGGTTCAATCAATTCCGGAGCATCAACATGGCAGATGAAAATCCCAGCATGATTTCCCATGTATCTATCGGTACCAACGATTTCGACCGTGCGCTAGCCTTCTATGACAAGGTTCTTGCTACGCTCGATTGCAAGCGGCTCATGGAGCATCCCGGTGCGGCCGCCTATGGCAAGGTGTATCCGGAGTTCTGGGTGCAAACGCCGATCGATGGCTATCCCGCCTCCGTCGGCAACGGCACCCATCTGGGCTTTATCGCGACAACGAAACAAGCGGTGCATGCCTTTTATGAAGCGGCGCTGGCCGCAGGCGGCACCGACAATGGACCGCCCGGACCCCGCCCGCATTATGGCGAGCCCTACTACGGTTGTTTTGTACGTGACCCGGATGGCCACAAGGTGGAAGCGGCTTATTGGGATTCGGCGGGATGATCGGCATCCGGCCTTCAACCGAACGCAGGGCCGGCTGAAGATACTGGGCCAGGCAGGGCGCTGTTACCGCCTGCGTTTTTTCCAGTTGTAATCGGCTCCCGTTTCCGCGACGCTGGCATGGCCTACCGAATCCGGATTCTCGGAGGCCATCGCCACGAAGCAGATATCGCCGGATGCTCTTTGCCTTGCCCTCAGCGTTTCCATGAAGCGCATCGCCGAACCCATGTCGTTCGAGTCGAACTCTTTCGAACAAGGCGTCCTTGTTCCATTTTCCATTCCAGTCCAGTACACCATGTACATCGGCGTCTCCATGTTCTGCGTCTGCAAGCCGGCTTGTTTTATTGTTCGTCAGCTGTCGACTTCCTGCATCGCCGAGTCGAAGAACTTCATGTTGTTGCGACCGCTTTTTTTTGCATGGTACATCGCGATATCCGCATTTTTCAACAAGGATTTCTCATCGCTGCCATCCGTGGGATAAATTGCGATGCCGATGCTCGATGAAATGTGCAAGGTATGACCATATATATAAAACGGCGCCGCAAGGGTCTTCAGGATCTTTTCGGCAACGACCGTGTCGCCATGCTTGTCCTCGATAGATGGAATCAGCACAACGAACTCATCGCCGCCCAGACGCGCCACGGTATCGGATTTGCGCACGCAGTCCTGCATCCGTTTGGCCACTTCCTTCAACAGCAAATCGCCGACTGCATGCCCGAATTTGTCGTTGACAGGCTTGAACTTGTCGAGATCGATGAACATCACCGCAAGCTGAGTCTTGTCGCGCTGTGCCCGGGCCAGCGAATGCAGCAGCCGGTCGGTAAACAATTTCCGGTTCGGGAGATCGGTCAGCATGTCGTGAAGCGCCAGTCGCAAAGCGCGGCGTGCGGCATCTACCGCGCGCGCCCGTTCATCCACCAGCAGCCAGGCAAGCAGCGTCAGCAGAACGCTTGCACCGATGCCGCCTCTCAAGACGAGCGCAGCCTTGTCGTCTTTCTCCCGGTCTTCAAACTTCGGTCGCGCACGGGTTGCCACGGTCCATTGATGGTCTGCGAATTCAAGCTGTTGGAATTTGACAAACCGGGAATTGGACAGGCTGTTATCGCCGCTCAGATCATCCTGGTACATCAATGCCTGCTTCGATATCTCTTTGCCGTCATAAATTTCTACCGCCAGGTTGTCGGCGTTTTCTCCGACGACTCCGGACATGAAATCGGCGCTGCGAAACGGTGCATATATCCAGCCGACCAGGTTCGCGCGGCGTTGTTCAAGCGTGTCGAGCGGTGCTCCGCGTCGATAGTGCGGCAGATAAATCAGGAAGCCGGTTTGCGGATTTCCGCCTTCTTCCTGGACCAGCGTTACCTTGCCGGATAACGCCGCTCGGCCCGAATCCCGCGCCCGCTCCATCGCGGCTCTGCGCACCGGATTCGAAAACATGTCGTAGCCGAACGCGCGCAGATTGCGCCCGGAGAACGGTTCGATATAGACAATCGATGAATAGACTTCCCGCACACCTTCCGGCTTGATGGTGTAGTCGGGAAAACCTTCCGAGCGAACCGCGGCAATGTGCTTATCTTTTTGCGACGGCGGTATCAAAACCGAAAAGCCGATGCCTTCAATGCCGGGATAATTTTCGTCGAGGCGCAGCCGGTCGACATAGATCCGAAAATCGCTTCGCGTCACATGATCCGATGCGGAAAAAAAGCCGACGGTGCCGCGCAAAACTTGTTGGTAAGCCTGCACGCGCTGCTCGATGCGGCGATTGGAATCGCGCACCATGAAATCGAAATCGGTTTGAAGCGCCTGTTCGGCACTGAACCGCGCATCTTTCCATAATTGGTAAGTGATGAACAATGAAATCGCCAGTACCAGCAAAGACAGAGTCTGGCTAAGTGGAAACCATCGCATCAAGCACGCTTTACAAGAAATGTGTCGGACGGCGTTCGCCGCCAGGAGAACGATATGCCGGGTGTGACCGGTAAGCGCAGCGTCGCGGAGTTACGAGTCGACAATAAACAGACTGCGTGAGATGGGGAAAGTTCAGCTTGCGTCTTTAACCCGGATCGCTGCGCAATCCTGCTTGATTTCGCGATCGTTGCCGGCCGTCACTAACGTTCCAGGATGGCCTGCGCCACGCGACGCGCGCTAGGCAAGAAACGAGCAATTGTCGCCAGCAATTCATCTTCGCTTACCGGCTTGCCGAGATAGGCATCGCAGCCCGCCCAATTGCCGCGGAATTTATCGAAAGCCGAAGATTTGCTGCTCAACATGACGACTGCCGCTTCTTTGGTGGCCGGGCTGGATTTGATGCGCTTGCAAACCTGATAGCCATCGATGCCGGGCATCAGAATATCCAGGAAAATGCAGGTGTAGGATTTTGCCTGGGCCATGTCAATGGCCGCCTCGCCACTTTCCGCATAATCGACATCGAAGCGGAACGGCGCCAGCTTGACACGCATGAACGCGCGCACGGTGGCGCTGTCGTCGACCACCAGTACCGATTCGGTCGGTTTTTGTTCCATGTAGACCGGCGCCGGCGCCAAGTCCTTGTCGATGGCGCGGCGATAAGTGCGGCCATCCCATTGACTGTCGCTGGCGGGCTGACGTCGAGCGCGCTCCAGCAAAGCCGCTTGCATGCCGTTATCGAGTTGCTCGAACAGACGCATCCAGTGAATCGGCTTTTCCACGAGGGGCCAGCCGATCGCTACCGGGCCGCGTCCGATCAATACCGCCGGAGCATGAACATTTGGCGAGCGCGTCTGTAGCTGCGCCAGCGCTTGCGGATTGTCCGCGTTGACCAGATAAATGTCGGTGCGCTCTTCCGGCGCACTGGCTTCGGTATAAAAAAATGCGCGGCGGCTGGTGAGGCGGAAGGTCGTGGCCAGCATGGTTTTTTCCGCATCCGGAAAGCCCAGCATTTCAACGATGAAGCGACGGCTGCCGGTTTCCGGTTTCGCTGATGGAACTGCCTGACTCATGATAAATAGAACCTAAGGTACATGCCGCCGGAGGGCAGCTTTGTTGTCGAATTGGTAACCGGATGCAAGGTACTTGACTGCCGACGATTTGTCCATCGCGCAAGAGTAGATATTATCAACCGTTACAAGTTCTGGTGCGATTTATAGCTCAAGTTGTTGCCAATCAGCAATAAGGTGACGTAATCGAACCAAGAGATGCCAGTTTGACCATGAAAATGATTATTAGCCCGGTTATACGCGGGCCGGTACCGATTGAGTCAACCCGCGATCATAACTTCATCGAGCAGCGCATGCATGTGACGCCAGTGCGAGCCTTCCCAGAACACGCGTCGGCAAGTATCGCAGGTACTGAAGCGCTCATGCTTTTCCCGCACGCGCGCCGGCAGCCGGTCCTGGACCAACTGCTTGCCTATCGCGCGCAAGGGCGAATTGCAATGCAGACATAGGGTAAAGGGCAGCGTGTTGCGCGCGAGGTTCAACCGATCAAATATTTCCCGGAACTGTTGTGCCGACTTTAGCGCGCGGACATAGCAACCGTGCGTGATCAGCCGGCGTTTCAACAAGTCACGATCGCGCGTAAGAACGATGCGGCCCTCGCGCACCGAAATGTTTGCGATCTCGTCATCCTGAAAGCCGTTGTCGTAAAGAGTATCGAAGCCGGCCATGCGTAACAGGCGGGCAAGACCGCCCAGATGTGCATCGGCAATGAAGCGCATCACGCGCATGGGCTGATCTCGTACGCGCAGCAGCGGCGTGATATCGAGTGCTTCGAACTTGGGATATACAGCGACGCGATCGCCGTCATTCAACAACCGTCCGAACCCAACCGACTCACCGTTCACCAATACCAGTTCGACTTCGGTATGCGGCACGCCGAGCGCTTCGATCATATGCTTGGTGGTCGCGGCTTGCGCGCAAGCGCAATCGAACTGACGCTTGCGCCGTTCGGTGGGCAGGAAGTCGTTCAATTCCTCATAAAAGCGGAATGTTGCCGTGACCATTGCACACCCCCGATCGGATGAGAATATCTATTGTCCGCGGACTCGCTTCACGTGTGGACGGCTTGCATCAGACAATGGAAGGACGGATCATCTGGCTACCCATCCACCGCAAACCGGAAATACCTGTCCGACAAAACAGTTCGCTGCCTCACTGCACAAATAGGCGGCGAACATCGCATCCTCGCGCTGCGTGACCAGCCTGCCCAATGGAACTTCACGTTTCAATCTTTCCTGGAATGCCGGATTCGCCTGAACCGATGGTGGAAAATAGGTCGGATTCTCGACGAAATTCTGTGCGATGGCATTGACTTGTATGTTGTGCGATGCGACCTCCACCCCGACCGATTGAACGTAGGCCAACTGCGCGCCGCGTGCAGCACTGTAAGTCGAAGTGCGCTTCATGCCGCGTAAAGCCGACGAGCTGCCGATCAACAAGATCTTTCCGGATTTGCGCGCGATCATTTGCGGCAGGATAGCGCGTATCAGGCGCGGCAGAGGATCGACCAACTGCGCAAATGCCGATCGCCATTCGTCGTCGCCAACGTCGACTGCGGGCGTGCTTGGCGCCGGCAGCGCCAGATTCGCGATCAGGATATCCACGTGTCCCGCATTTTGCAGTATCGAATCGGGCAAGCCCGGATCAAGCAGGGCGCGATCGTCTGCGATCACATTGGCGCCGAATTCGGTAAAAAGCTGGCACAGCGACGGCCCCATGAAACTGGTCGATTGGGTAACCAGGACGCGCTTGCCGGTGAAATCAAAAGTGGTCATATTAATCCTGGTTTATTTGCCGCCGGCCGATGGATCTGGCAGCGTCTCAAGTGCGGATGCCGCGATCTATCGTTGTGCCGCTTCGAGTTGGCGCAGCGCCGAGTCCACATGCGACAAGAGTTGTTTGAGCAGAATCTTCGTCTCTTCCGCCAGCGGCTGCTGCAGCCCAGCCTGCGCCGCCTCCGCGAGATCCTGTTCCAGCTTCTTTCGTTCATCGATCAAGGCGTCGCGCTGATCGCCCGAAAAAAATGCCCTGATACCGGCGAGCAGTTCATCGACAGTTTCCCGGTCCGGGTCCGGCTGCTGCGGAAGATCGTCGAGCGCGCGGATATGCCCGGCCAGCTCCACTGCAAATTGTCTTCGTTGCCGCGCCAGGTCGCCGAACAGACGCGCAAGTGCCGGATCATCGGCAGTGCCGGCTGCGGCCTCATAGCGGTCCGCACTTTCGATACACAAGGTTTCGACCTGGTTCAGCGCAAGTTGCTGTTCGTTTCTAAGCAGCATGGATCAACTCCTCTTTGTTTTCGAAATAGCCGGCCGGAACGAATACACTGATTGCGCCCGGTAACAATTTGAATCGTGCCGGCGTGGTGGTGATCAGTTCGCCATCCGCGGTAACCGGCATCGGCTTGCGTGTCTTGATATCGATGCTGCGCCCGTGGTCGAGGTCGACCGGATCGAGACTTTCAAATCGCCCGGTACGAAAAGCCGGCGCCAATCTAAGCATCTGCCATATAGAAAGCGGCTCAAGGTTATACAGAAAGAATCGATCGTCATCAATGCTGGCCCGCTCGGAAACCGTCATGCCGCCGCCGTAATGGCGTCCGTTGCCGACTGCGATCTGGATCGTGCGCACGCGCCGCGGCCGGCCATCGCAGACGATTTCCGCATGAAACGGACGAAACGATCCTATCGCCTTGATCAAGCTGCGCGCATAACTGAAAATCCCCCAGCGTCGTTTCAGGTCCGGCGACATGTGACGCATCACATGAACACCAAGTCCGATATTGGCGACATTGAAAAAATACCGTCCGTTGACGCTGCCCAGGTCGATGCGGTGCGCAATTCCGTCGGCAATGATATCGAACGCCTGTTCGATGTCGGTTGGGATATTCAATGTGCGCGCAAGATCGTTGGCGGTTCCCATCGGCAGTACACCTAATGGCAGCTGCGTCTCAACCAATGCGGAAGCCGCGGCGTTCATCGAACCGTCACCGCCACCGATAATCACGCAATCAACATTGCCTCGATGTTCATGGATAAGCGCGGCGATCCGGTCCGGTCCTTCAGCCCTGCCTTCGATAATCTCGATGCCACGGCCTCTCAGCCGATCGATTCCTGCATCAATATTGGCCGGCCCGCTCCGGCTCTTATCATTGACGATCAACAAGGCGCGTGTAGGCACTGATTTCTCCGGCGATCTTAAATTCGACGGCCGACGCGGGCCCTCCGTTGCAACTAGGACATCAGAGGCGCCCGGCGGTTCCTCCTGATGCGGCGGCATTCCTCCCGCTTGCAGGTGTTGCGGCATCAACGGCCAAAGAGCGCGAACAACGATACGCCCAATGAAGCAGCTGCGATGACGGATGCGACGATGCACAATGAATAGGCGCGCTTTACCCTGATGTCGGCGGCCAGCGCACCCTGTTCGAGGGCCGAGATTGTCGTTTGCAGTTGCGCGGCCAGTTCCTTGATGTACTCGGTATTCTGGGCGGCAGCTGCTTGAAGTTCATTGATTTGTTCTTGTAGCAATGTCGGCTGAACTGCTGCCGGATCGCCGTTCTTGCGTTTGGTAAAAACCGGACCGGCCGCGCTTACGATGTCCGCCACGTGAGGCAATACGGCTTTTGCTACGATGAGCCATGGATTCATTTCGTCTCCTGGAAATTGGTATTCAAGCACCCTGGCAAGCGATCCAGAGCTGTCGTTGCCAGCCTATGGCGCAAGCTGTCGAAGGAGCATATTGATTGCCAGTATAAAAATCCCGCGCGGCTCTGTCCATCATTGCTTTGCAAACAGCGATGCTCGGAGATGATCTGCCCATGATATAAATAATAGTCCGTTGACATACGCCAATCCGAATACAAAGTACCTGACGATCGAAAAAGGAGAAACAATGCTGGATCCACATGCCAAGCAGCTGCTCGATTTCGTCGCAAGCCGCAATCTTCCTTCATTTCACACCTTGTCTCCGGTCGAAGCACGCGCCTTTTACAAGGACCGCCGGTCCGCGACCCAGCCCGAACCGCAGGCGGTTGCGGCAGTCGAGGAGTTTGCCGTGCCGGGACCGGCAGGGAATGTGCCGATACGTTCGTATCGTCCGCAGGGCGCATCGCCTGACGCGGCGTTGCCCGCGCTTGTGTATTACCACGGCGGCGGACACACCATCGGCGATCTCGACACACATGACACGCTGTGCCGGGAGTTATGCAATCGATCCGGATTTGCGGTGTTTTCCGTCGACTACCGGCTTGGCCCCGAACATAAATTTCCCGTGGCGGTCCAGGACTGTTTCGCGGCATTGCAATGGATCGCAAGTCATGCCGGAAAACTGTCGATCAATTCCGGCAAGCTGGCGGTCGGCGGCGACAGCGCGGGCGGCAATCTCGCCGCCGTGATGTCATTGATGGCGCGCGATCAAGGCGGTCCGGGGATTGTTTTTCAACTGCTGATTTACCCGGCAACCGATCTGCGTTTTCTTTCCCGATCGCACAAGACTAACGGACGGGGATATTTATTGACTACCGAAGTCATCGAATATTTCACTGTCAATTATCTGAGCAAGGAAGCGGATCGGCTGGACTGGCATGCATCGCCTGCTCTTGCCCTCGATCACCGAGGCTTGCCGCCGACGCTGGTCATTACCGCCGGCTACGATCCGCTGTGCGATGAAGGAAAGGAATACGCCGATCTGTTGCGCGCGGCGGGAAACCAGGTTGAATACATCGATTATCCGGGTCAGATTCACGGTTTCATCACCATGGGCAAGGTCATCGCACAAGCGAATGAAGCGGTCGCATTGTGTGCGAACAGGCTCAAGGCGATATGACAGACGGATGATTTTTTCGAAGACCCCGAGAATAAAGGAGCCGGGACTTTGCGTGAGCCGCCTTACCTGAATCCGGCAACCTTGGTTTCGATGCCTTTTACATATACAGCGGTATAGAACACCAGATGCCGCCCTGCGGCGAGCTGGGATGCAACCTCAAAACCAACTGATATGGAAGCGGGCAGTTCAAGCAACAGCAGCGGAAGAATGGTTTGTCCTTTCGGCACTTGTTTGACCGTGGCTGAATTTTTCGAGAAGCGTCCCTTCTGATAGCAGACAAGCTGAATACTGTTGGTCTGCTCTGTGTAGTTGATCGCGGTCTGTTGCTCCAGAAGCGTTTTACTTCCGTCGCATTCAATGTCCATGACTTTTCCTTTGCGCGTTTTGCTGCTTGCGCCAAGGGCATCAAAGTCATGCGTTTTCCAGACCGCGGTTGCCGGCGGATTGTTTTGCAATGCGTCAATGCTTGAAACAGGATAGTTTGGTCGGGACGGTTTCTGCATCACGCTTTCCTTGCTCGAAGCGATAGGCGTTGCAATGTTGCATTAATTAATTTGTGCGAATACATGATGGCGATGGGCTGTTCAATAAGAACGCCTGACAAAATGACACTGAAGGCGTTGCGCCGCAGTGCCGTACAAGTCGTACTCTCCGTGGCGCGTTTTTGCATTCGTCCAAAAAAGTACACCAGCGATCAGATTACCCAATCGCGCTTTTGATGTCTTCCCCTGTTTATGGGATAAATTTCTTGTATCTGGATTAAATTGCGCGTTGCCGGATATTAGTACCGCATTCGAGAAATACTCCGACAGTAAATCGCGCCTTTTTCCGTCTGGCGGCGTTGCTGTGGGAGTATCGGCTTGCAAGCCGATACCGTTTCGCAGGCGGATCGCATGCGATCCGAAACCCCTGCTGCACCGTTGGTCGTCGTTGCCATAGCCGGCTACGCCGCGAAGCAAGTCCCCTTGCGGGATGTCGCCTCCTTCCGCCTTGCCAGTCGAAAAAAACCATCGATTTCCTTTGCCGGACTATTTCCCGAATGCGGCACTAGCGATTCCCGGCCGGCCAGACATCAGCCACGATTTCATATGAGCGAAGCCGGGCGGTGTGATCGAAGATCATTGAATTGATGATCAGCTCATTGGCTTGCGTGGTATCGATAAACGCCTGCAGTTGCTGCTTGACCATTGCAGGATCGCCGATGATCGATGCGCGCAGCGTTGCTTCAACTGAAGCTTTTTCATGCGGCTGCCACAAGCCTTCCATGCTGTCGACGGGCGGCGGCATTTGTCCCGGAATACCGCGTTGCAGATTCAGATGCATTTGTTGTTGCGACGTTGAAATATAGCGCGCTTCCTGTTCAGTGTCGGCGGCAAAGACGTTCACGCCGACCATCGCATACGGTGCGTCAAGCACGTCCGAAGGTTCAAATCGCTGGCGGTATAGCGCCAGCGCCTTCAGCATATAGGCAGGAGAAAACTGACCTGCGAATGCGAACGGCAAACCAAGATAGCCGGCCAGCTGCGCACTGAAATCGCTGGAGCCGAGTAGCCAAATCGGAATTTTCAATCCTTCGCCGGGAATGGCGCGCACCGGTGCGTCGCCGATGCGCGGCTGCAGATAGGATCGCAGTTCGGCCAGTTGCTCGGGAAATTCTTCGCCGGGATTTTGCAGATTGCGGCGCAAGGCGTGCGCGGTTGCCTGATTGGAACCCGGCGCCCGCCCCAATCCGAGGTCAATGCGTCCGGGATAAAGCGATTCCAGCGTACCGAATTGTTCGGCGATCACCAGCGGTGCATGATTCGACAGCATGATGCCGCCGGAACCGACGCGCATGGTCGAGGTACCGCCGGCGACATAGCCGATCACGACCGACGTGGCCGCACTGGCGATGCCGGGCATGCTGTGATGTTCGGCCAGCCAGTAACGGTGATAACCCCATTTTTCAGCATGTTGCGCCAAGTCGAGCGTGCGGTGCAGTGCGTCCGCGGGCGTGCCATTGACCTGAATCGGCGCCAGGTCAAGAATGGAAAACGGGATGTTAACGGAAGAGGTCAATATTTATCCTTCCGTAATTCGTGACAGCGAATTACGGTTGTTCTCACCTTCTTCCGCTTGCGGGAGAGGGCCGGGGTGAGGGATTGAGCGCTCTGACTGTCATCCATTTTGAACGCTCAATGGTCAGGTTTTCTATCGGTTGAGAGTGCCGTGATGAAATGCAATATGGTCTTCAATAAAGGTGGAAATGAAGTAATAGCCGTGATCATAGCCCGGTTGGCGACGTAGCGTGAGCGGCTGATTTGCCTGCTTGCATGCCTGTTCGAATTCATGCGGCAGCAACTGTTCCTGCAGGAATCGATCGTCCATTCCCTGATCGATCAATATCCCGTCCGGATAGGGCGTGCTGCGTTGCTTCATCAATTCGCTTGCATCGTAAGTTTTCCATACGGATTTATCGTCGCCCAGATAATGGGTAAACGCTTTTTGCCCCCATGGACAGCGGGTCGGTGATGCGACCGGCGCGAATGCGGACACTGAATTGAAACGATCCGGATGCCGAAGCGCCAACACCAGGGCACCATGGCCACCCATCGAATGGCCGAAGATGCCGGCACGTTGTCCCTCTGCGTTGAACTGGTTGCACACCAAGGCGTGCAATTCGTGTACCAAATACGATTCCATCCTGAAATGCCGGTTCCACGGCCCTTGCGTCGCATCGACATAGAACCCCGCGCCGCTGCCGAGATCCCAATCCTTGTCCGCACCTTCAATGCCGGTATTGCGCGGACTGGTATCCGGCGCGACCAGCATGATCCCGTAGCGCGCGGCCCAGCGTTGCGCGCCGGCCTTGATCATGAAGGTCTCTTCGGTACAGGTCAGGCCGGCAAGATAAAACAGTATCGGCACCATTTGCCGTTTTTCCACCGGCGGGTGAAAGACCGAAAAGCGCATCGGCAAGCCGATCACGTCCGAGTCGTGTTGATAAAACGCCTGCACGCCGCCGAAGCAGCCGTGTTCGCTGATGACCTCAAGCATGGCTACCCTTTCAGTAAACAACCACCGAGCGGATCGACTCGCCGCGCTTCATCAAATCGAAGCCTTCGTTGATCTGGTCGAGCCGCAGCGTATGTGTGATCAAGTCGTCGATATTGAGCTTGCCTTCCATGTACCAGTCGACGATTTTCGGCACATCGGTGCGGCCGCGTGCGCCGCCGAATGCCGATCCCTTCCATACGCGTCCGGTCACCAACTGGAACGGGCGCGTGCTGATCTCTTCGCCGGCTGCCGCCACGCCGATGATGATAGCCTGGCCCCAGCCCTTGTGGCAGCATTCCAGTGCCTGGCGCATGGTGGTGGTATTGCCGATGCATTCGAAACTGTAATCGGCGCCGCCATCGGTGAGCTGGACGATCGCATCGACCACGTTGTCGGTCTGGCTCGGATTGATGAAATGCGTCATGCCGAATTTGCGCGCCATGGCTTCACGCTTTGGATTCAGATCGATGCCGATGATCTTGTCCGCGCCAACCATTTTTGCCGCCTGGATCACGTTCAGCCCGATGCCGCCCAGGCCGAACACCACTACATTCGCGCCGGTCTCGACTTTTGCCGTAAACAGCACCGCGCCCACGCCGGTAGTCACGCCGCAGCCGATGTAGCACACCTTGTCGAACGGCGCGTCCGAGCGTATTTTCGCGACCGCGATTTCCGGCACCACGATATGGTTGGCGAAGGTCGATGTGCCCATGTAATGAAAGATCGGCCTGCCGTCGACCGAGAAACGGCTGGTCGCATCCGGCATCAGGCCGCGACCCTGCGTCGAGCGAATCGCCTGGCACAGATTGGTTTTTCGAGACAGGCAAAATTTGCATTGCCGGCATTCCGGGGTGTATAGCGGTATCACGTGATCGCCCTGTTTCAGCGACTTCACGTCCGGTCCTACATCGACCACGATGCCCGCGCCTTCATGTCCCAGGATCGAAGGGAATATGCCTTCCGGGTCGGCGCCGGAGAGCGTGTAGTAATCGGTATGGCAGATGCCGGTCGCCTTCATCTCGATCAGCACTTCGCCGGCCTTCGGCCCTTGCAGGTCTACTTCTTCGATTGTCAGAGGGGCACCGGCTTTCCAGGCGATTGCAGCTTTGGTTTTCATCGAGGAAACTCCATTTTATTGTTAGACAGCGGACGTGATTTGGATTGTATTTTGCTGAACAGATTCCATCTTGCCGGCCGCGCAAACCGTCATTGCCGGAATGAATTTTAAAATTTGTCCCAATGCGGCTCCGGTCCGAAATGATCCAGCAGATGGTCGATGAATGCACGCACTTTCGGCTGCATGTACCGATTCGGCAGATAGGTTGCATACAGCGATGTATCGGCGTTGGCCACGTACTCGGGAAGGATTTGCTTCAAGCGTCCGCTTTTCAGCAGCGGACCGAGGACATAGGTGGGGAACAGCACAATCCCCATGCCGTCCAAAGCCATTTGCAACAGCACTTCCGAACTGTTTACGCGGCATCTTCCGGATATCTGCAGCGTTACTTCCTTGTTCCCAACCCGATAGCGCCATCCGCTGCGCAGTGCGGGGATGCCTTGATAAACCAGGCACTGATGGTTGTTCAAGTCTTGCGGCGTGCCCGGCACGCCGTTGCGTTTCAGATATTCCGGCGAGGCACAGGTTACCCAGCGTACCGGCGCGATTTTGCGCGCCACCATGGTGGCGGTCGGGTGGTCGGTAATCCTGATTGCCAGATCGTAGCCTTCATCCACGATATCGACCACGCGATCGCTCGCATTGAGTTCCACTTCCACCTGTTCATGGCGCAGCAGAAATGTTCGCAAGGCCGGCGCCAGATGCAGCGATGCAAAAATCACCGGCGACGTGATGCGCAACACGCCACGCGGTTCGACTTGCAGCTGCGAGACGGTTTCCCCGGCGGCATCGATTTCGTGTGCAATCCGCACGCAATGTTCATAGTACGCCGCGCCGATTTCGGTGAGGCTCATCCGGCGCGTGGTCCGATGGAGCAGCCGCACGCCAAGCGCGCTCTCCAGATTGGAGACTTGTTTGCTGACCAGCGATTTGGACGTTGCCAGCACCCTCGCCGCCTCTGAAAAGCTCTTGGTTTCCACCACTTTGGCAAACGTCATCATTTCCGCAAGTCGTTCCATCGTCATCTCCAAAATTGATTGTTCTCATACAAGAACAATCATATTCCATTTTGGTGGATTGTAAATATTTGAGGACAAATCATAATGAGCTTCATGGAGGCCGACCATTAAGTGTGCCTCAGTTTCACCGGTAGAAGGAGATCGACATGCAAGCCTTTTTTAAACAGAATTTCATTTCCGATGGTCGCGCTCAGCAGCACGTATTTGCGCAGCAGTCAGCGGCAGAAATCACGCCAGGCGATGGTGCGATTCAATTGAAAAAACATCAGCACTTGCGCATGGATGACGCTTGCGGCTGGACCGTGCATGCAATGACTGGAACGGTCTGGATCACCCAGGATGGCGATGCCCGCGACATCGTGCTCGAAGCGGGCGAGTCGTTTGTTCTGGACCGCGGCCGCACTGCGATACTGTCTCCGTTAAACGAGGCGCAAGTTGCTCTTGAACGCGGATCATGCCGGAAAACTGCGCGAAATCGCACAAGAACGGCACGGATGTCATTCGCCTTCCCGGCGTTGCGTACTGTACCGGTTTGAGGCGGAGGATCTCATGGGATCCCTTCAATTTCACGCCGCCGCGACTGAAGGGGCGCTGCATTCCGGCGAGGTTCGCGATGCATGGGAATTAAAAAATGGCACGGCGATCACGCTGCGCGCAGTGCGCCCCGATGATGGTGAAAAAATGCAGGCCTTGGTGCGGGGCCTGTCGATGCAAAGCCGCTATCGACGCTTTTTCTATCCGGTTCGCGAGCTGATGCCTGCCATGCTGGCCCGCTTCACCGATGCCGATCCGATGCATGCGATCACATTGCTTGCGATGATTCAAGACAAAGGCGAGCAAATCGCGGTCGGCATGGCGCAATACGTGGCCGAACCTTATCCGCAGCGCTGTGAATTCGCGGTGGTGGTTTCCGATGCGTGGCAGCGCAGCGGTATTGCGACCCGGCTGATTCGCAATCTGATTTGCATTGCGCGAGCCGCCGGCATCGAACGTTTTGAAGGCGACGTGCTGGCCGATAACGAACCAATGCGGCAATTGCTCATCGGCATGGGCTTTACGATCGGGCCGCATCCGGATGGCGCCTCCTTGCTAAGGGCAGAAAAAGAACTTGCGGCGCCGGCATGGAAATGCTCCGAACTCGCCATGCTTGCGCTTCGCGCACGCAACCGTCAAGGAGCGGCTTCTTTCGTGTAGAAGCCGCTTCGTAAATACGGGTGCTGCGCTGATAAGCCGGCCGTTCCGAGCAGCCGAGGCTGCAAATTGATTCTCCCGGAACTTTCTGATGGATTCGGCTGTCGGCTTTATGGAGATGAAATCGAAAATTCGAAACAAGCCGAGCGTCACTCGATCTCGTCGCACCGCCAATGGGAGTCTGAATGAAAATATTACTTTGGATAATCGGGATCATTTTCCTGATCGGTCTGCTGGTGGTGTCCGGTGTGCTGAAACTGATTTTCTAAATGGAACAATCGTCTCGGACCGACACGATTGAATGTTCCGGATAAATCCCTTCCTCCCGCCTGCCGGAGAAGCGAAGATAATGCTTCGTCCGCAGCATAATAATATTGAGTGCAACCATCACAGGCGATGCTTATTCATGCCGTCGCCCGGCTACTATAACGGCCGCCACGGCTCCCCTCGCACGATTTCTCGTGCTACCCTTAAGCAATAAAAACACCGAGCCGCGAAGCCTGATTCCACGTTTATTTGCTGAACACCGAGATCGAACCGGCATCAGGAGCCTTTGCAACTCATCTGACGGATTAGCCGCAGCGATGACGGTTTCGGATGCAGCGTCGGGCATCGCGGCGATATCGCCCGGCATAGCGGGACTTCCACTTGAACCAACCGCATCGAAGCGCTTACGGTCTTCAGTAAATTTGGAATCTGCCACTTGTTATTAAGGCGGACGCAAAGGACGAATATGCAAAAATGGTTCAAGTTTCCGAAAGACGATCCCGCCCAGGCTCTGCGACTCCGGCATACGCTGATGGCAGCCGCTTCCTATATAACAATCATCGGTTTCGTAATGTATTGCGGCCAAGTCGGGCTGTCGCGGTTATCGCTAACTGCCACATGGGCGCTTGCCGGGCTCGCGCTAATGATCATTGCGCTGTTTTATCTGGCAATTTCCAGCGGCTGGAACAAGCACCTGCGCGATCCGAGCATGACCCTGGTCCAGATCGTGGCGAGCAGCGCGTGGCTGCTGCTTGTGTTGTATTACACCGAACAGATCCGCGGTGCGGTGTTGATCCTGTTTCTTAATAGTTTTATTTTCGGGATTCTGCGGCTGCGCACCGCCCAATTTCTCGGCGCCGCACTGTTTGTGCTGGCTGGTTACGGCGTTGTTATCGCGTTGCTGGCAAAGTATCATCCGCAGTCGATCGATATACGCATCGAGGTTTTGCAATGGGTGCTGCTTGCGATGGCGTTGCCGTGGTTTGCCGTGATTGGAGCGTACATCAGCAATGTTCGCAGCGCGCTGCGGCAAAAGAACCGGGATCTGGAAAAAGCGCTGGGCACGATTGAACGGCTGGCATCGCATGATGAATTGACCGGCGCTTACAGCCGGCGTTTTTTTCTGGATGCGCTGCGCCGCGAGAAGACCCGCTCCGATCGCGAACACAGGGCGTTTTGCCTGGCAATGCTTGACCTCGATTCATTCAAGGCGGTCAACGACAAGCATGGCCACATGGTGGGCGACGATGTGCTGCGCGAGTTTGCCGAAGCCGTCCAGCTCGAATTACGAGGCTCGGATTACTTCGCCCGCTACGGCGGCGAGGAATTTGCATTATTGCTGGTTGATACCGACCTGCCATACGCCAGCGCCGTACTGGAACGGATTCGTCGTCGCATCGAAACAAATTCGTTCTCGCATGTCGGACGCAAGGTGACGGTATCGTCGGGCATTGCTCAATACCGGCTGCATGAAGATTTGTCCGGCACTCTCGGCCGCGCCGATCGTGCGCTGTATTCGGCCAAGGCGGCGGGTCGGAACCGGGTCGAGCAGGCCGCTCCGTAGATTCCACCGGCCTGGCCGACTTCAACCAAAAAAAAGCGCGGCCAGGTCGCCCTGCCGCGCTATTCCGGAACTTGCCTCCGTAGCGAGGAGGCATTTACACAAGCATCAAGCCGCCAGCCGCTTCTCCAACTGGGCTTTCGCTTCTTCCAGCTCTTTCGGCAAATGGTATTTCAGCTTGTCGAACAGTTCGGCATGCAACTTGAGTTCGGCTTCCCAAGCATCTTTGTCGATCGACGTGATGCGGTCGAATTGCTGCTGGGTGAACTCGATGCCATCCCACTTCAGATCGCCGAATTCCGGCGTGGTGCCGAATACGTTTTCAACGCCATTCGCCTTGCCTTCAATGCGATCGAGCATCCACTTGAGTACGCGCATGTTATCGCCGAAACCGGGCCAGACGAACTTGCCGTTTTCATCGGTGCGGAACCAGTTCACGCAATAGATGTTCGGTTGCACTGCGCCGCTGCTCTCGATTTTCTTGCCCATATCCAGCCAATGCTGGAAATAATCGCTCATGTTGTAGCCCATGAACGGCAACATCGCGAACGGATCGCGGCGCACCACGCCTTGTTGCCCGGCCGCAGCAGCAGTGGTTTCCGAACCCATGGTCGCTGCCATGTATACGCCTTCCACCCAGTTGCGCGCCTCGGTCACCAGCGGCACGGTGGTCGAACGGCGGCCGCCGAAAATGAAGGCTGAAATCGGCACGCCGGCCGGATCGTCCCATGCCGGGTCGAGCACCGGGTTTTGTGTCGCGGATACCGTGAAACGCGCATTCGGATGCGCGGCTTTGCGGCCGGTTTCCTTGGCGATTTCCGGCGTCCAGTCCTTGCCCTGCCAATCGATCAAGTGATCCGGCGCTTGCTTGGTCATGCCTTCCCACCAGACGTCGCCGTCGTCAGTCAGCGCGACATTGGTGAAGATGGTGTTGGCGGTCAGCGACGCCATGCAGTTGGAATTGGTTGCCGTGTTGGTGCCCGGCGCCACGCCAAAGTAACCGGCTTCCGGATTGATCGCGTACAGACGGCCATCCTTGCCGGGCTTGATCCACGCGATGTCGTCGCCGATCGTGGTGACTTTCCAGCCTTCAAAAGTCTTGGGTGGAATCAGCATTGCAAAGTTGGTCTTGCCGCAGGCGGACGGGAAAGCGGCGGCGACATAATGCTTTTTGCCTTCCGGCGATTCGACGCCGAGAATCAGCATGTGTTCGGCCAGCCAGCCTTGGTCACGGCCCATCGTGGAGGCGATACGCAGCGCAAAGCATTTCTTGCCGAGCAGCGCATTGCCGCCGTAGCCGGAACCATACGACCAGATCTCGCGGGTTTCGGGATAATGGACGATGTATTTAGTTGGATTGCACGGCCATGGAACGTCTTTCTGGTTGGCCGCGAGCGGCGCGCCGACAGTGTGCACGCAGGGCACGAATTCTCCAGTGGCACCGAGCACTTCGTAGACCGCCTTGCCCATGCGGGTCATGATGCGCATGTTGACCGCCACATACGGCGAGTCGGACAGTTCAACGCCGATATGCGCGATCGGGGAGCCCAGCGGACCCATCGAAAACGGCACCACATACATGGTGCGCCCGCGCATGCAGCCGTCGAACAGATCGTGCAACGTGGTGCGCATTTTCGCCGGCGGCATCCAGTTGTTGGTCGGGCCGGCATCTTCCTGCTTTTCGGAACAGATAAAGGTACGGTCTTCGACGCGCGCCACGTCGGACGGATCGGAGCATGCAAGATAACTGTTCGGGCGCTTGGCATCGTTCAGTTTTTTCATGGTGCCGGAGGCAACCATTTCAGCGCACAGCCGATCGTATTCATCCTGCGAGCCGTCGCACCAGTAAATACGGTCCGGCTTGGTCAAGGCGGCGACTTCCGCAACCCAGTTGATGAGTTTCTGATGCTTGATGTATGTTGGAGCGTTGATTGATACAACGCCACCCATAACGGGCTGATTCATGAATACTACCTCCAATGCCAATAAAGAATTCTTGTCTCATCCCGGCACGGCAGAATCGTCGTCGGCTTGTGGCTCGCGTTTCGCAATGAGCGGCGAAACTGCGGAAATAGCGATACGGCGGTCTTGTCGAAAGGCGGGCGGCTCTCCGCCTGCAGCCCGAAATCCTTGATGACAGGCTTTGATATGGGGAAAATAGGGGAGGATTGTACACCCGACAAACATTTGCCCTCAATGCTTTACCTCAAATATCTAGTAAAAAGTAGTTGACTAATGTAGTAGGCTATTTAAGTTTGTGGCGTACGCGTTGCTTTGTTACGCATTCTTTAAAATATTTGCTCCTCCCATGAAAATTGCCATTCTCGACGATTATCAAGACTGCATTCGCCACCTTGACTGCTTCAGGTTATTGGAAGGCCACGAGGTCAAAGTGTTTACCAATAGCGCGCGCGGGATCGGGCAACTGGCAATCAGGCTGGCGCCGTTCGACGTACTTGTCCTTAACCGCGAACGTACGGCGCTGCCGCGCACGCTCTTGAACAAGCTTCCCAACCTGAAACTGATTTCACAGACCGGAAAAATCAGCGGTCACATCGATGTGACCGCTGCGGTTGCAAGAGGTATTACGATTGCCGAAGGCGCAGGCGACCCCACCGCGCCGGCCGAGCTGACATGGGCGCTGATCATGGCCGCCAGCCGCAAGCTGCCGCAATATCTGGCGAACTTGAAAGACGGGTTATGGCAAACCGTGTCGACGTCGCCCGAACACAACACGCTCGGTACGGTGCTGAAGGAAAAGACGTTGGGCATCTGGGGTTATGGACGAATCGGACGCATTGTCGCCGGATATGGCAATGCGTTCGGCATGCGCGTCGTGATCTGGGGCAGCGATGCCAGCCGCGCCGCGGCGGTTTGTGACGGATATCGAGCGGCAGCTACAAAAGAAGCTTTTTTCGCTGAATCCGACATCATTTCCATGCATCTTCGCCTAACCGGCGACACCAGGCATATCGTCGGCCGCGCTGACCTCGACCGAATGAAGCCGACCGCGCTCTTCGTCAATACAAGCCGTGCCGAACTGCTCGAAAACGGCGCACTGGAAGGCGCGTTACGCCAAGGTCGTCCTGGCGGCGCGGCGCTGGATGTTTTTGAAACCGAGCCCTTGCCGCCGGACTCACCACTGCTGCGCATGCCAAACGTGCTCGCTTCACCGCATCTGGGTTATGTCGAACGTCACAGCTACGAAATGCATTTTCGTGCCGCTTTCCAGAATGTGATCGATTTTGCGAACGGCGATCCGAAGAACATGCCGGATTCGGTTTCGCAAAATACTTAGCCGTCCAGGCAAAACTTCCGCGTGCGGCAAGGCGCCGATCCGTATCGCCGGCAGAGTCAAAATCATTTCGCTACACTGGTGGAAATTTCGAATCGAGCCTAATGAAAACAAATCTGTGGTCCCTCACCCTGGGCAACTTTGCCATCGGCACCGGCGCAATGATCATTCCGGGCATGTTGAACGAACTGACCACGGATCTGGCGGCTACGCCTGCGGAAATCGGCGTGATTATTTCCGCGTTCGCCATGACGATATGTTTCGGCGGGCCGTTTTTTGCGAGCTGGACCAGCAAGCTTGAGCGCCGCAAACTGTTGACCGGCGCGCTGATTTTGTATGCACTTACCCATTTTCTTGCGGCGCTTGCGCTCGGCTATGGCATGCTGCTTGCCGTCAGAATCATCACCGCCATCGGCGCCGGACTATTTACCGCGCAAGCGGCTGCAACCGCCAGCGTGATCGTGCCGCCCGAGCAGCGCGGAAAGGCAATCGGCATGGCTTTTCTCGGCTGGTCGCTGGCGGCTGTGTTCGGCATGCCGCTCGGAGCTTACTTAGGTGCGGAAATCGGGTGGCGCCTGACGATCGCGCTGGTCGGCGTACTGTCTGCCGCCAGTGCGGCTTGGGTCTGGTTCCAGATTCCGCCCAAAATCTTCGTGGCGCCGATGGATCGCGCCGCATGGAAATCATTGTTTGCCAACAAGCCGCTGCTGGTTGCGATTTCCGTGACGGCGGTCAGCGCCGCCGGCCAGTTCAGCGTTTTCACCTATATGGCCGTGATCCTGAAGGACTCGATCGGCGCGACACCGGGAACGATCAGCATGATGTTTCTGCTGTTCGGTGTCAGCGCCGTCGCCGGAACAATTATCGGCGCCCGGGTAATGGACCGTTACGGCGCCGCTCAGGTTGGTTTGGTCTCGATGGCATGCATGGCGCTCGCGCTCGCGCTTTGGCCGTTGACACGCGGCTCGCTGACATTGACTGTCGGGTTATTGCTGTTGTGGGGTTTAGGCGGCTTTTCATTCAACGGTGCGCAACAGGTGCGCCTGGTGAATTTGGCCCCACATCTGGCATCCGCATCGGTCGCGCTGAATTCGTCGGCGCTGTATATGGGGCAGGCATTCGGCGCCCTGACCGGAGGGTTCATCATCACCGCATACAGCATGGAAGCCTTGTCGATTGTCGGCGCGGTGCTGATGCTGGCCGCAATGGCGATGTCCAAGGCTGCGGTTGGCATGGCCTGCAGGCAGGCGCCGGCACGCGTCGCATGAAAGTATCAAGCGTCAATGATGGTGCAAAGCGGCGCGACCGGATTCTATCCGCGCGTGATCCAGGAAGGCATTTTGCAGGCGGGTGATGCAATCAACTTGATTCCCGGGCCGCGCGAAGTATCGATTGCGCACATCAACGACTGGCGTCGAAAGGGGCGTCAGCACGATCTGTTCTGACGACCAGATCGGTCCGGGCCGTGTTCCACAAGCGTGCCCAGCCCGGCGGCCATGGTAGCGGCGGACCCGCATAATCGGGTACCCCGCGCCGCACCGAGATGATCGGCAGGCTCGCCGGCTGCGGACCGTCGCGATGATCCCATCCGAGGCTGAAAGCATAATCCGGCAACAGCGCGGCGCAGACTTCCTCAAACCAGGCGGTATGGTCTTCATCGCGGCCCAGCGCCTGCGCCAATCCCTGCGGATCGAACTTTGCCAGCGTGCTTGCCAATTCTTCGGCGCCGGCGCCGGGCGCATCGCCCCATCCCATGACCGGATTGAGGTTGTAATCGGCGCCCGAACCGTACCAGCCTTCGCGCCAGGCGCGCTGCATCCAGCTGCGCGGCCCGGTAAACAAATGCCAGCGCCAATGCAGGCCGGACGGTTTGGGCCAGCTGTACAAGTAAAGTCGTTGGTAACCCGCACGATGCAATTCCCTTACCATCGCCATCAGCCGCGCATGCGGCATGCGGGCCGGCGGCGCAATGCGGAACAGAATCGGTTCGCCGTCCGCATGCTGGACCTGATCCGAAGACAGGTTCAGGTCCAGCGCGCGTCCTTCGCTGCCGAAACGCGCGGAGATCCAGCCGGTGAGCAAATTGACGGACGTGATCACGCCGTAACCGCGGTAGCGGTGAAAAATGACAGTGCCGGGAGCAACAGGTTTCATCGATCGGTAAAGTACGAAATCAGGAAAATCAGAATATTAGTGTAGCGGGATTCGGCGATGGATTGGCGATCATTTTGTTGTCAAATGTTGACCGCCATGCCCGTTGGATCGCGGCGATCAGATATAAATTCCACAACTGTGGAAAAATATTTGCAAGCTTGACGAAATGGCAGCAGATCGCCGCACCGAGCCGGAGACGGAAAGTTTTCATCGCAGCTTCGGTTTATGATGGCGCATCCAGGTCAATCAAACTCCGATATCCGCTATGACTCTTCGCATTCTCGCCACCGGCGGCACCTTCGACAAGCACTATGATGAAATTACGGGCAAGCTGGTGTTCGGCGACAGCACGCTGCCGGCAATCATCGAACGCGCGCGCATCACGGTACCGGCCGTATTGGAGCAATTGCCTTTCATGGATTCGCTCGAAATGCAAAACACCGACCGGCAGCGCATCGAGGCGGCTTGCACGCAAGCCGCCGAGCAGTGCATCGTGATCATTCACGGCACCGACACGATGCGTGAAACCGCTGAAGTGCTCGCTCAGGCCGGGCTAGCCAAGACCATCGTGCTTACCGGCTCCATGATTCCTTATGAAATCGCCGGCTCGGATGCTTTGTTCAATTTCGGATTTGCATTTGGCGTCGTGCAGGCTTTGCCGAACGGCGTATATATCGCGATGAACGGGCAAGTGTTTGAGTGGGACAAGGTGAAAAAAAACCGCCAGGCTGGCATATTCGAACGGTGCTGATTTCCGCCGGCAACAATATCCGCGCCCAACCCGGTCTTGCACCGATCCGTTGCGCTTGAACATCGCGCACCCTTTCACCCTGAAATGCTGACGCTCTCAATTTTGTCAGTCCGATATTGATATATCTCGACCCCGCGCCACTCGATCTGCACCACAATTTGAAACCGAATGTAAAACCTGGTGCCGTATGCGCTGCTTGCGCATACGGTTGCAATTTGCGGACAGGTATTGCCGCCGCGGGGCGATCAGGTCCTTACGACCGCGTGGGCGCCATCTGATTGCGCCGGATCATTTCATGTCGTTTGAAAGGATGCCTTATGCAAGGCCCGGATCGTTTGGCACCCAAAGTCGTCGCCTTGTTTGCCGCGATATTGCTGACCGCATGCGGTGGCGGGGGCGGAGACTCCGCAAACGCACCCACGTCAGTTGCGCCGTCATCCCAGCCACTATCACTTTCGCAAGAACCGAATGCGCCGCAAGCCTCCGGTGATACGTCGACCGACGGCTTTAACTGGTTCAATTTCCGCCGCAGGCAAATGGGCTTGCCTGAAGTGGCGCGCAGCCGCATCATCGATACCGCGGCACAAGGGCATTCCGATTATCAGAAACTCAACGATACCATTACGCATACGCAGATTGTCGGCAAGCCCGGCTTCACCGGCATTGAGCCGTTGGATCGATTGAACGCGGCGGGTTACGTATTCGACCAGAGCCGGTACGGCTATGGCGAAGTGATCGCCGCCATTGGCGGCATCTCCGGATTCTTTGCCGCGCAAGGATTGATCGATGCGATATATCATCGCTTCGTCATTTTTGAACCGATATTCAAAGAGGCGGGTACCGGCACCGGCACGGTGCCGGACGGGTACACGTACTTCACGGCCAAATTCGCGGCGAACGGTCTCGGTGCCGGTCTCGGTCAAGGCAAAGTGGCTTTGTATCCGTTTGCGGATCAGCGGAACGTACCGGTGATATTTTATAGCGACAGGGAAGAACCCGACCCGGTACCGGACCGAAACGAAGTCGGCTATCCAATCAGTGTGCATGCCGATGGCACCGCTGCGGTAACCGTGCAAAGCTTTACCGTGCAGCCGCGTGGCGGAGCGCCGTTATCGGCGCGTTTGCTGGCGGCTGCCACGGATACCGAAACGTCGGCATCCGTGGCAGCCATCGTGCCATATGCCGTACTGTCGGCAGGCACCACTTACGAGGTTCAATTTGCCGGCAGCGTCGACGGGGCGCCCGTCAATCGCTCGTGGTCCTTCACGACGCAATAACCGCAGGCGCATCGGATTTGATCGTCATCGTAAATAATGCTCGTCGGGTGAAATCGATCTGCCGGCGTTTCGATCATACGGCATGTCATGTCCGGACAAGTAAAGCGCAACTGCATTCATCCACCGATTCGTCGGAGCCGGGTTTGCATATGACGTTGGAAGCAATATCGACAAACCGAGTGCGATGATCCACCGATTCAAGTGCGGCCTCGGAAATCCGCGCGAGATCCAGATAAAGCCGAGACTGACCACGCCGCCCAATGCGCATCCGGCAACAACCTCCGACACGGAGTGAACATTCAACACAACGCGTGACACACCCACCAGCACACCGAGCGAGATGCCGAGCAAGACGCCCGATGCCCTGACAAGGGTTGGCGACCTTTGCAACGTCAGATAAAAAATCACCGGAAAGACGGCGGTCGCGCGCATCGCATGTCCGCTCATCCCCATGAAATCGATGGCGCTGATGCCGATGCCCCATCCGATAAAGGCAATCTTGGTCGCCACCACGACAGCAAGTCCGAATATCAACAACAGACACCACCAGATCGCCATGCGCCATGCGCGTCCGGTGATCAGCCAGACAGCGATTGTTGCAGCGGCCGGGAGTGTAACGGCAGTGTCTGCAACACTGGTGATTTGCATCCATGGAATCATAAAAGTGCCAACGCCGGAGTTACACGGATCAGTGATAGAGAAATCGGAAACGGTGCAATTGTCGAGAAAAATTCCTCATTGCGATTGAATGAACAGCTAAACAATAGTTGGTTGAATTGTCGCGCGCTTCGATTTTATTTGAATTTCCTAACTTCAATTGGATTGATTGCCATCGTGCGGGTTCCCGAATTTGATGTAAACGAATCGCATGAAGAATATGTTGGCAATCGATACAAAGAAGCATGGCTGTAAAGCGCTTCGGTTCTAAAATACCAATGCCGTATGCTTCTCGAATACTCGCGGACGTCAAGCCATCATCGAGCAAATAACTCCTGCTTTGAAATGTCATGAATCGAAAAATTATTTTTACCGCGTTTTTCACAATGTTTCTATTGGCATGGAAGCCATTCGCCACTGCCGCTGAAATTCGGCAGGCCCTGTTGGGCGATTCCGCGCCGCCTGAGGTGCCGGCGCGTTCAATCGTGATCAAGCCCGACACCCGATATGTGCACGTGGAAGGCGGCGAAATCATCAGGTTCGTGGTGGACGATAAAACGTTCAGCTGGGATTTCAACGGGCCGCTTTTCGTTTCATCATTTGATCTGCGGCGGGTGGCGCCGACCGGCGTTCTCGATCATGAAGTCAGAGTCATCATCGCCCCGAATCCGCGATACATGAGTCCGTAACAGATCGAGTGGCAAGCACGCATAAGCAATCGTCGTCGATCGAATATGTCATGGTGATTGATTTGGTGTTTTATTGTTGCTACGACTTGTAGCCGGCAATAAAAAACCCGTGCACCTTTCGGTGACGGGTTAATCCTACCTTTTTCAAGGAGGGAGGAGACGGTTCCATTAAACTCCACGATCGCCATATGCGCCATGCCATATTTATGGGATTCATTTGCGGAATTTGCATTTTCGCAACAGATAATTCCTTGCCCGGAAACCGAACGTAATCGAAGGCTCGCGTCAATTCGTTCACGCAAAATTAAAGCAAGGCACAGGCATGCTAGCCAACAAACCAATAAAAAAGCCCGCAATCTTTACGATGCGGGCTTTCCGTCTCCTACTGTCTCCTCGAAGGGCGAATTATATTGTCGCTTTCGTAGTGTAAATAGGGAGTAAGCAACGCTATTGATATTGCTCAAGCTTTAATGTCCGATAGCTCTTGAATTTTTACGGGCCATAAAGAACATGTCTGTGTATTAAGATCTTGGAAATTTGATAAATCTCAAATTCCCCAACTGGGCAGCTATTAAACTTGATTTTAGGAAAGCCTGCGTGTCGGAAGAGTGCCAAGTTTCGAGTATTGCCACTATTCCACGGTTTATTCGATGGTCGAACTCTCATCATCCAATAGTTGGCAAACATTGATCTGATTATCTTCGATGTCGAAAATTCATACCCACTATGACAACCTGAAAGTCGCGCGCAACGCGCCGCCGGAAGTCATTCGTGCGGCTTACAAAACGCTATCGCAGAAATTTCACCCAGATCGCAATCCCGAAAAGCCGAATGCCACCCGTAATTTCCAGCTTATCAATCAGGCATACGAAGTCTTATCGAACTCGACAAAGCGCAGAGCGCACGATGACTGGATTGCCGTGGAAGAAGCGAAACTGCAAGCGATCCACACGTCGCAGGTAGACGTGAATCTATTCGCAGCCGTCCGGCGGCGGGCATCCAGTGCCATATCCCATTCCACGGCTTTCCACGCTTGGAAAATGCGTAATCGTGAATCCGGATTCCACGCCTTTCCAATGCCCCGAAAAGAATGGTTGAGCCTTAACAATCTCTTCAAATGCTTCTTTTGGCTACTGCTGCCAACCTTGATTCTTTTGATTGCCGTTGCTGCCTAAAAACAGGTAGCGGCTACCGAGTAGCCATGGCATTGCTTGCTTCTTGCAGCAACACGGCAGAGTTCTATTTTTTTATGGCAGGAATATATTCAAGCCTTTATAGAGACCGCATTGTTTCTAAAAACCTCAGGAACTGAAACGATGCATAATAGGCCCATATCGCAATAATTTCCCTGTACCTGGGCGCTGCAATCCAGGGTTCCGGGTTAAGCTGCACCATGAAATCAACCAATTCGATCGACGTGCTACGTCGGGAAATCACCACACTGACCGATGTCGCGTCCATTCGGGCCCAAATACTTGAGCTCCTTCTTCAAAGCCTTAAGGCACGAAAAAATTCATTTGGGGAATGGGAGAAGGTGTATTTCAGCAATGCCATTACTGCATTGACACTAAACATTCACGCGGACAAGCAACCGTCTCATGCATGGCTGGAGCTTTGTTTGACCGATCTGGAAAAAGCAACTTCACCGCCACAGTCGCGTGATCCGGAATACCGCTCTCCGGACGGTAGCGTGCGAAATGCCAAGCACGAACAACTGATGGACGCAGTGGATTGTCTTCGCCGAGAGATCAATGCGGAAGCTTTGTCAAATACTAAAGCAGCGTAGTCGAATTATCTGGCTAATGCTTTGCGTCGTCGTGCCGTTCAACTCTCTGAATGCAGCCGAGATGTATCGGTGGGTCGATGAAAATGGCCGCACTCAATTCTCGGACATCGTGCCCGAGAAGTACAAAAAGACGGCCAAGCGGATCGATTCCGGCAAATACGAATTGACCGAAGAGCAGCGTAAAGAAGCTGAGTCACGCATGGCGAAAGAAAAAGCTGCCGCGGCACCAACCCAAGCTGCCACCACCGAACAGACGTCCACCTTGTCCGGGCAAAACGTTCCACCGCAGCCCGACGGCACCGACTGTGCAACGCAGTACCGCTTGTATCATGAAAGCCTACAATGCTATGGCCCCTATCGGAATGCGAATGGCTCGATAAAAGTGGAGGCCCATGAGAAATGTATCCCGGTTATGGACCCAAATCGAAAGTGCGGACCGCCCAAAAGTGATGAGCAATAGGGCAGACCTCAACAAGAATAGAATGGTCTGCGCCCTATCGCTGCTCGCGGTGCTCTTCGCATTTCCAGCCGCCGCACAGTCCACAAAACTGCCTGATGCCAGCCGCACGGTATATAAATGCAAGATCGATGGGAAGGTGAGTTATTCAGATGCACCCTGTCTCGGCGCCGAACGCATCGACATAGAACCAACGCGCGGGATGAACAAATCGACCGGCAGAGAACTGACGGGCTCGGACGTGAGTCGCGAACGGCATCGAGAGATGATGTCCGACGCACTGAAGCCATTGACAGGAATGAGCGCGCAGCAATTCAATACACAATCGCGACGAATGAAATTACCCGCAGGCGCCAGGTCGGAGTGCACCACGCTTGACGGACGCATTTCCGACAGCGAGGCGCGCGAGCGCGCTGCCACAACTGACACTAAGCCCGCTGTTGAACGCAACCTCCTGGAGTTTCGCAAACGGTATCAAGAGCTGGGATGCTGAGTAAGATGTGTGGCCATCCGCTTCCGTCGAGAGGATTTCGTAGGACCTCGTCGATCGCTCAGGTTGAACATAAGTCACCACTACAATTTCAATGGAGAATATTCCCATGGGTCTTTTTGATGGAATGCTGGGAAATGCATCGAAGATCGACGCCGCCAAGATTCAACAGGAGTTCAGTCGCGTCCTTGCCGAAGGTGAACAGGTGGAACATGCGTATCAGCTCATCCGTGATTACTTCGTGTTCACGAACAAGCGTCTCGTACTGGTGGACAAACAAGGTATTACCGGCAGCAAGGTGGAATACCACTCGATTCCCTACAAGAGTATTACGCACTTCAGTGTAGAAACGGGTGGACACTTCGATCTCGATGCCGAACTGAAGATCTGGATTTCAGGAACCGCCGTCCCTATTCAGAAACAGTTCAACAAGAAGCTGAGCATCTATGAGGTGCAAAGTGTTCTTGCGAGCTATGTCTTGCGATGAATGGCAACCTAAACTATTCCGTAAATGATGATGCGCACGTCGCTTTCTTCATTCGTAGGCTTTTGCCATGCTCGTAGCACAGCTTTCCGGCCTTCACGTTCGACCCAGGTTCGTCGGCGGGCAGGCACCGTTGTCTGCGCATGTCCCGGCACCGCAACAGAAATTGCATTACAACTCAGTTCGGACGCTTGGCGACATACTATTTGCCAATACAGAACCGGCTGAAAATCACACCCAGTAAATCATCGGACGTGAACTCGCCGGTAATGCTGTTCAGGCGTTCTTGCGTCAATCGCAGCTCTTCCGCAAACAGGTCAAGCGCCTGATCGCTTTGCGCCGCCAGTTGTGCAGCGACATCGAGATGCGAACGTGCCGCCTTCAATGCGATCAAGTGCCGCTCGCGCGCCAGGTACAGCGACTCCCCGGTCTGCTGCCAGCCGGCGATACGCAGCAATTCCGCACGCAGCAGGTCGATGCCCAGTCTATCGGTCGCCGATAGATAGACATGCGTCGCGTCCTGCATCCTGTCGACCGCCGGTTTGTGGCCCGACAGGTCGATCTTGTTCCAGACGCGCACCACCGGCGCATTCAACGGGAAGCGTGCGACGATGCTTTCATCGGCTCGCGTCGGACCGCGGCTCGCGTCCAGCATATGCAAAATGACATCCGCTTTGTCTACCGCGGCCCAGGTGCGTTCGATACCGATACGTTCTACCTCGTCGTTGGCATCGCTCACGTCGCGAATGCCGGCAGTATCGATGATATTGATCGGAATGCCTTCGATCTGGATCGTTTCGGTGACCTTGTCGCGCGTGGTGCCGGCGATCGGCGTGACAATCGCCACGTCGGCGCCGGCCAGTGCATTCAATAACGACGACTTTCCGACATTCGGCTGGCCGGCCAGCACGACATTCAATCCATCGCGCAGCAAGGCGCCCTGTGCTGCCTGGTTGAACACATGGTCGAGCGTTTCGCGGATGCGCGTCAGCTGCCCGCGCGCATCGGATTTTTCAAGGAAGTCGATCTCCTCTTCCGGAAAATCAAGCGTGGCTTCGACCAGCATGCGCAAATGGATGACTTGGGAAACCAGCTCATGGATCGCTTTGGAAAATACGCCGGACAAGGATTGCGATGCCGATTTCGCCGCAGCTTCGGTCGACGCATCGATCAGGTCGGCCACCGCCTCGGCTTGCGCCAGGTCGAGCTTGTCGTTCAGGAATGCGCGATGCGTGAACTCGCCGGGCTGCGCCAGACGCACACCGACCTCGTGCCCGGCTTCAAGGCAACGCGTCAGCAGCATTTGCAGAACTACCGGCCCTCCGTGGCCCTGCAACTCAAGCACGTCTTCGCCGGTATAGGAATGCGGCGCGTTGAAGTAAAGCGCGATGCCCTTGTCGATTGCACTGCCGTCCGAGCCGATGAAATCGACATAAGTCGCATGGCGCGGTTGCAGTTGCGCCCGGCCGCACACCGCCTGAATGACGGACGCCAGATTTTTACCGGAGAGGCGGACTACGCCGATGCCGCCGCGCCCCGGTGCGGTGGCAATTGCGGCGATGGGGGAAGAGTCGAAGTTCATGAATCAATTCTAAGTTCGTTACGATTTTGCAGGCAACAAAAAAGCCCGTGAACTTTCGCGCACGGGCTTTTCTGTTGCGCAGGTGATGCAGGCAATTTACGCCGGCTTGCCCGCTTCAATTTTTTTGGTGATCACCCATTGTTGTGCAATCGACAGGATGTTGTTGACTACCCAATACAACACCAGGCCCGATGGGAAGAAGAAGAACATCACCGAGAATGCGATCGGCATGAACATCATGATCTTTGCCTGGATCGGATCCGGCGGCGTCGGGTTCAACTTGGTCTGGATGAACATCGAGACCGCCATCACCACCGGCAGGATGTACCATGGGTCGGGCGATGCCAGATCCTGGATCCAGCCGAGCCACGGCGCGTTGCGCATTTCAACGCTGGCCAGCAATACCCAGTACAGCGCGATGAATACCGGGATCTGCACCACGATCGGCAGGCAGCCGCCCAGCGGATTGATCTTCTCGGTCTTGTACAACTCCATCATGGCTTGATTCATCTTTTGCGGATCGCCCTTGTGGCGCTCGCGAATCGTGGTCATTTTTGGCGTGACCTGCTTCATCTTGGCCATGCTGCGATAGCTGGCGGCCGACAACGGGAAAAACGCCAGCTTGATCATGATGGTCAGCACGATGATGGTCCAGCCCCAGTTGCCGATCACTTTATGAATTTGATCCATCAGCCAGAACACCGGTTTGGCTATGATCGTCAGCCAGCCATAGTCCTTGACCAGATCGAAGCTTTCCGCGAATTTTTCCATCTGCGTCGATTCTTGCGGACCGGAAAACAGTTTCACCGCCATCGATGCGGTGGCGCCGGGTGCGATCGTGCCCATCGGGAGGATGCTGCCGACCGCATAAAGATTGGCGTCGATCTTCTTGGTGAATACTTCACGCGGTGTATTTGCCGGCGGCAGGAACGCCGAAACGAAATAGTGCTGAACCATCGCGATCCAGCCGCTGTCGGACTTGGTCACATGGTCGATCTTGCCTTTTTCGATCGTCTCGAAATCGACCTTCTGGTATTTTTCCTGCTCGGTAAATACGGCCGGGCCGGTGAACGTGCTGTAGAACATCGACTCGCCGGGCAGCTTGTTTCCGTCGCGTACCAGTTGCGTATACAGCGACGGTGCGATCGGTTCGCCGGTCGCATTGGTCACGTCGTGCTTGATATCGATGATGTAATTGCCGCGTTCGAAGGTATAGGTCTTGGTCAGCTTCACACCGTTTTGCTCGGACTCCATTACCAACTGGATTTGCTTGGCGCCGTCGAGTGCGCGCGGACCGGGTTTGGCGACGAAAGGCGATTTATGGTTCGGGAACGGGCCGCCGATCAAGCCGGTCTGTCCAAGATAAGTCCGGTTTGCGCTGGCATCGAACAGTACGACGTTCTCCGACGGCTTGTCGGTCACATGATGCTTCAGCAATTCCAGGTGCTTCAGTTCGCCGCCGATGGTATTGATCTCGGCCTTGATGACATCGGTCGTGATGGTGACGGTTTCACTTTGCGCTTGTGCCGGACCGGCCGGAACCGCGGCTGCTGTCGCGGCGGGATTGACCGGAGTCGCGGCCTGCGGGATGTCCGCGCGGCTCGCGGGCGTGCCGTCCGCATTTGCAGCCGGCTTGGCTTCCTGCGTCGGCGTCGGGAAGAACATCGAAGGCTGGCCGGTATGGCGCATCCAGTTGTCCCACAGGAGCAACAGCGACATCGAGAACACAACCCACAGGACGGTACGTTGGATATCCATAAGCGTTTAATAAATAATCAGGTCAGGAGTGGCCGCAACCGCGAGCGGTTGTAGAAGGGTTTTTTGCAGATTTTGGCGGCACCGGATCGACGCCGCCCGCATGAAAAGGATGGCATTTGCACAGCCGTACGGCGGTCAGCCCGCAGCCCTTGAGTGCTCCATGCTCGCGAATCGCCTCGACTGCATATTCGGAGCAGCTCGGGTAAAAACGGCAATTCTGTCCCAGAAACGGGCTGATGCATAACTGATAAGTGCGCAACAGAATCAATAGCAGCTTTTTCATGAAGCCTCCGGCAAACGTTGCGATGCAAATAATTGCATCAATTCCGTCCGCAATTGCGCTTTCAATCCAGCCGACGTGGCTGACTCGCGTTTTGTATTGACCGGTCGGGACAAGCGCACGATACAGTCGATCGGCGGCAATGCCGTTTGCCGGAACAATTCACGCGCAACGCGCTTGATTGTATTGCGAGTCACGGCGCGCGGCGCGAATCGCTTGGCTGCAACCACGCCCAAACGGGCGTGCGGCAATTCATTGGTTCGTATAAACAGCACGAAATGCGCAGTTCGAACTGTCGGCCGCAAACGAAAAACGGATGAAAATTCATCCGTTTTAACGATTCGCCGATCGCGAGCATAATCCAGTGAACGATCGCCGGTCACACCAGCAGCAAACAGTGTAACCGGGCTTAAGCGGCAAGGCGCTTGCGGCCCTTGGCGCGACGTGCGTTGAGTACGGCGCGGCCGCCGCGAGTCGCCATGCGTGCGCGGAAACCATGAGTGCGCTTGCGGCGAACGACGGAAGGTTGGTAAGTACGTTTCATTATTGGTCTCGCTAATCAGCAGAAAATGCAGCAGAAAAAAATCGGATCATCACGCGCTTGCTTGACGCCATTGAACCAGGCAGATGCCGGGAAGACCGCGGCATAACATGGCAATTCAACGAGCGGTGAACCCGTGATTAGACAGCATTTTCCGCTTGTTTGTCAATCACTTAGCGTGATTTGCCCAGGCTTGGGACACAATGCCCCGGCATAAAATAACCGTCCCGCCTGTGGATAACTTGCCTCGTCAGGAGTAGAATAGCGGTAATGCGCAGTGCCCCCTTCTGCATCAAAAACAATCGAATCAGGAACAAGCCGGTACCGCCCCCGCATTCTTTCAATTAGAGATTAATGGAAAATTTTTGGCAGAGCTGTTCCGCACAGTTGGAACAAGAATTGACGCCGCAACAGTTCAGCGCGTGGATCAAACCGCTGGCGCCGCTCGACTACGAAGAGGGCCGGCTACGGATTGCCGCGCCGAATCGTTTCAAGCTGGATTGGGTCAAGACACAATTTGCCAGCCGCATCACGACCATAGCATCTCAATTCTGGGAGGCCCCGGTCGATGTGCAGTTCGTGCTCGATCCGCGCATCAATAACAAGAAACCTTCCACCGGCATGCCGATGGCAACCAGTCTGCCGGAGTCCGGCATCGGGCATGCCGTGAATGGCGCGAATGGCATGGACCGGATGCCGGAAATTGCAATAGAGGCAACCCCGCGCCGCGATCAAAGCCGCCTTAATGCGGCCCTGACCTTCGACAGTTTTGTTACCGGCAAAGCCAACCAGTTGGCGCGCGCAGCAGCGATCCAGGTCGCCAACAATCCGGGCATTTCCTATAATCCACTGTTCCTTTATGGCGGTGTCGGCCTCGGTAAAACCCATTTGATCCATGCGATCGGCAATCAGGTCCTGGCCGACAATCCGAACATAAAAATACGCTACATCCACGCAGAACAGTATGTTCGCGACGTAGTGACTGCTTACCAACGCAAGGGTTTTGACGACTTCAAGCGGTATTACCATTCGCTTGATTTGTTGCTGATCGACGATATCCAGTTCTTTGGCGGCAAGAGCCGCACGCAAGAAGAATTCTTTTATGCATTCGAAGCGCTGATTGCGGCAAAGAAACAAATCATCATCACCAGCGATACCTATCCAAAGGAAATCACCGGCATGGATGACCGGCTGATTTCCCGTTTCGACTCCGGGTTGACGGTTGCCGTCGAGCCGCCCGAGCTGGAAATGCGGGTCGCGATTTTGCTGAAAAAAGCGCTCCAGGAAGGTGCATCGCTGTCCGACGACGTCGCGTTTTTTGTCGCCAAACACTTGCGTTCGAACGTGCGCGAGCTTGAAGGTGCGCTGCGCAAGATCCTCGCGTACTCGCGTTTTCATGGAAAAGACATCACGATTGACGTGGTAAAAGATGCGTTGCGGGATTTGCTGTCAGTCCAGAACCGGCAGATTTCCGTTGAAAATATCCAGAAAACGGTCGCCGATTTTTTCAATATCAAGGTCGCCGACATGTATTCCAAGAAGCGGCCGGCCAATATTGCGCGGCCGCGGCAGATCGCGATGTACCTCGCCAAAGAGCTCACGCAAAAGAGTTTGCCCGAAATCGGCGAGCTGTTTGGCGGGCGGGATCACACCACCGTCTTGCATGCGGTGCGCAAAATCGGCGCCGATCGCAACAAGAATGCGGAATGCAATCACGAGTTGCATGTGCTGGAACAAACGTTAAAAGGTTAATCGCCGTGCTGCCTATGCAGCTGTGGATAACTTTTTAATAAAGCTTTGCAGATGGCTGATCGCGGGCTCAACCTGCGGACCGATTGAATAAGGCAGTAATTAAAAGGAGGTCTTATTTAGATGGTAAAAAGAGGCAATCACTTGGCATTTTTTGTCGCAGGCTGGCATAAAATGACAATTGTTAATTAATTAAAAACAAGGAACTAACCATGCAATTGGTGAAAACCCACAGAGATACCCTTCTCCGGCCACTGCAAATAGTGAGCGGTATTGTCGAGCGTCGGCACACATTGCCGATTCTGGCCAATATCCTCATTCGCAAGGACGGCGAAAAAGTATCCTTCCTTTCGACCGACATCGAAGTACAGATCACCACGCATGCCAAAGTCGGCAGCGGCAGCGATGTTGCGGCCACCACGGTCGCCGCCCGCAAGCTGCTCGATATCCTGCGTGCATTGCCGGAAGGCGACGACGTGTCGCTGTCGTTGACCAACAAGCGCATGACCGTTCAATCCGGCAAATCGCGCTTCGCCTTGCAAACCCTGTCCGCGGAAGAATTTCCAACGGTGGCGCAGGCCGAGCACTACAACGCCAAGGTCACGCTGCCGCAAAAAACGCTGAAGCACCTATTCAATATGGTGCACTTCGCGATGGCGCAGCAAGACATCCGTTATTACCTGAACGGCTTGTTGCTGGTGGTTGATGGCAAAAACGTGATTGCGGTGGCGACCGACGGTCACCGTCTGGCATTTTGCCAAGTCGAAACCGACCAGAATTTTCCGCGCCAGGAAGTCATCATTCCGCGCAAGACCATCCTGGAACTGCAGCGCCTGCTCGACGAAAGCGACGAGTTGGTCCAGCTTGAAGTCGCCAACAACCAGGTCAAGCTGACGTTCGCCGATATCGAACTGATTTCCAAGCTGGTCGAAGGCAAGTTCCCCGACTACACGCGCGTGGTGCCCAAGGGTTACAAGAACAATTTCACGATCGGCCGCGATCAGTTGCTGCGCTCATTGCAGCGCGCCGCGATCATGACATCGGACAAGTTCAAGGGCGTGCGCTGCATCGTCAGCCCTGGCAGCATGAAGATCAGCTCGACCAATGCCGACCAGGAAGAAGCAGTCGAAGAAATGGAAATCGATTACGGCGGCGACAGCGTCGATATCGGTTTCAACGTGACTTATTTGCTGGATGTTTTAAATAACCTGAAGTGCGACAGCGTCAACATCGCACTCGGCGACGCCAATTCATCGGCGCTGATTACGGTACCCGACAATGCCGATTTCAAGTATGTCGTGATGCCGATGCGCATTTGATTTGGTAAATAAACAAAGTGTGCAAGGGGGCCGAGAGGGCCCCTTTGCCACTTTTTAGAAATCCTGTTTTTAGTCATTTCAGTCCCTTCCCCATTTAAGGGGGAAGGTCAGGGCGCCCTTGGGGCGTAGGAGGGGTAGAGAGCTTGCAAAACCACCGTCGTGGCGATGCGAACGCTCTACCCTCTCCCTCCCTTGCAGGGCGCGTCTGCGCTGTTAGGCGCAGACCGTTCTGCAGGCGTGGAGCAATGCTCCACGAAACCCCTGCATCACCCCTCTCCCTGCAAGGGAGAGGAAATGAAAAGCAGCAAGCGCTATAGCTTGCGAGAAGAAATCGATCAGAAGTATTTGTTTCAGCAGTCGTAACCGTTTTTAAAGAAGGTAGCCATGTCCGCAATCCCAATTGACAACTCCAAGCAACCGAACCAGTACGGCGCGTCCTCGATCCAGATCCTCGAAGGACTGGAAGCGGTGCGCAAACGCCCCGGCATGTACATCGGCGATACGTCGGACGGCACCGGTTTACATCATTGCGTATTCGAAGTGCTGGACAACTCCATCGATGAATCGCTGGCCGGCCATTGCACCGAGATCCATGTCACGATCCATTCCGACAATTCGATCTCGGTGACCGATAACGGCCGCGGTATTCCGACCGACATCAAGTGGGACGACAAGCACGACCCGAAACGCAGTGCAGCCGAAATCGTGATGACCGAGCTGCACGCAGGCGGCAAATTCGACCAGAACTCGTACAAGGTATCCGGCGGCCTGCACGGCGTCGGCGTGTCGTGCGTCAACGGCTTGTCCAAACTGCTCAAGCTGACCATTCGCCGCGACGGCAAGCAGCATTACATGGAATTCGTGCGCGGCATACCGCAAAATCGCGAACTCGAAACCATCGACGGCATGGTCGTGTCGCCGATCAAGGTCACCGGCGACACCGACAAGCGCGGTACCGAAGTGCATTTCTGGGCCGATGAAGAAATCTTCAACAATGTCGAATTCCACTACGACATCTTGGCCAAGCGCATCCGCGAGCTATCGTTCCTCAACAACGGCGTGCATATCAAGCTGACCGACCAGCGTTCCGGCAAGGAAGAAATGTTTGCGTTCGAAGGCGGCACCCGCGGCTTCGTCGAATACATCAACAAGAGCAAGTCGGTACTGCACCCGACCATCTTCCAGGCCACGGGCGAAAAAATGTCCGAGTTCGGCACCAACGTCAGCGTCGATGTATCGATGCAATGGAACGATGCCTACAACGAGCAGGTGCTGTGCTTCACCAACAACATCCCGCAGCGCGACGGCGGCACCCACCTGACCGGCCTGCGCGCCGCGATGACGCGTGTCATCAACAAGTACATCGAGGAACACGACTTCGCCAAGAAAGCCAAAGTCGAAGTGGCCGGCGACGACATGCGCGAAGGCCTGACCTGCGTGCTGTCGGTGAAGGTCCCCGAGCCGAAGTTCAGCTCGCAGACCAAGGACAAGCTGGTATCAAGCGAAGTGCGCGGACCGGTCGAGGAAATCGTTGCCAAGACACTCACCGACTACCTGGCGGAACGCCCCAACGACGCCAAGATCATTTGCGGCAAGATCGTCGAAGCAGCGCGCGCGCGTGAAGCTGCACGCAAGGCGCGCGAACTGACGCGCCGCAAAGGCATCATGGACGGCCTCGGCCTGTCCGCCAAGCTGGCCGATTGCCAGGAAAAAGATCCGGCGCTGTGCGAACTGTACATCGTCGAGGGTGACTCCGCGGGCGGCTCCGCCAAGCAGGGCCGCGACCGCAAGTTCCAGGCGATTCTGCCGTTGCGCGGCAAGGTGCTCAACGTCGAAAAAGCCCGCTTTGAAAAGATGCTGTCGTCCGAGCAGATCACCACATTGATCGCCACGCTCGGCACCAGCATCGGCGCCGATGAATTCAACATCGACAAGCTGCGTTACCACCGCATCATCATCATGACCGACGCGGACGTCGACGGTGCGCACATCCGCACGCTGCTGTTGACGCTGCTGTATCGCCAGATGCCGTTGCTGGTCGAGCGCGGTCACATCTACATTGCGCAACCGCCGCTGTACAAGGTCAAGCATGGTCGTGACGAACGCTATCTGAAGGACGATATCGAAGAAGCCAGCTACATGATGCAGATCGCCTTGAACGATGCGGCGCTGGTGCCGACCGAAAACGCGCCGCCGATCACTGGCGACTCGCTGGCCGAACTGGTACGCCAGTACAACACCGCCAACGCGATCATCATGCGTCTGACCCGCGCGGTCGACAACGCCGCTCTGACAGCGATCATGACCGGCGTCACGCTCAATCTCAGCACCATCGCCGATGCGGAGCAATCCGCGCAAACGCTGGTCCAGGCGATCAACGAACCGTCAGTGCAAGTGACCGTCAAATCCGACGAGTTGTCCGACAAGCACATGCTGCGCATTCAGCGCATGTACCACGGCAACGTCAAGGTCAGCGTGATCGACGCCGACTTCGTCGCCGGCCCCGACTATGCCGTGCTGGCCAACGCCGCCGCGACCTTCAAGGGACTGATCGGCGAAGGCGCGCTGGTGCGCCGCGGCCAAGGCGAAAAAACCAAGGAAATCGCGATCCACGACTTCCATGAAGCGATGGCCTGGCTGCGCGAAGAAGCCGAGCGCGGCGTATCCAAGCAGCGCTACAAGGGTCTGGGCGAGATGAACCCGTCGCAGTTGTGGGAAACCACGATGGACCCGACCGTACGCCGCCTGTTGAAAGTGCAGATCGAAGACGCGATTGCAGCAGACCAGATTTTCACGACACTGATGGGCGATGATGTGGAGCCGAGACGGGCGTTCATTGAGTTGAATGCGCTGCAGGCGGGGAATATTGACGTTTAATCGTTGATAACGGCTTATCCCGCGCATATGTCATGGGGAGTGACGCTGCTTGAACGCGCTTGAGTTGCTTGAGAATTTGAATCTTCTCGATGAGCATGAACGCATCGAAGCCAAGCGCGCAAGCGAAGTTGGTAAATCGGTACTGGAGACAGTATGCGCGTTTGCAAACGAACCGGGCCTTGGTGGTGGATGGATTGTCCTCGGTGCTGTGCGCGAAGATTTGGCACTTTTTCCATCGTATGATGTAGAGGGCATTGCCAATCCCGATAAGACCACGACTGATCTAGCGACTCAATGCCGTGAAGTCTTCAACGTGCCAATCCGGGTGGACATCTCTACCGAACATATTCACGACAAGAACGTCGTGATTGTTTTCGTTCCCGAAGCCCAACCACAGGACAAGCCTGTCTTCTTTAAGGCACAAGGCTTGCCGAAGGGTGCGCTCCGCCGCATCGGTAGTACGGACCAACGCTGTACAGAAGACGATATGGCGGTGTTTTACCAAGGGCGCCAACAGGAAAGTTTCGATGCTAGCGTTGTGCAGGACGCGACTCTTGAGGATATATCGAAAGAGGCAATTGCCGACTATCGGCAATCTCGCGCGGAGGTAAATCCCGATGCCGAAGAGCTGAGATGGTCAGATAATGATTTATTGCAGGCGCTGGGATGTCTCCGCGTTACTAATGGTAGTGCTCAATTAAAGCCGACCGTAGCAGGTTTAATACTATTTGGCACACCGCAAGCATTACGGCGTTGCTTTCCGATGACGCGTGTAGATTACATACGTGTTCCTGGCCGCGAGTGGGTGCCAGATCCTGATAGCCGTTTTGACACGATTGAACTGCGTGATCCGTTGTTTCGCTTAATTCGACGTGCACAAGCGGCGGTCCTGGATGATCTGCCGAAAGGCTTCGGACTCGGCGAGGGCGAGTTACAGCGACAAGAAAAACCGGTAATCCCGTTGCGTGTTATCCGCGAAGCGCTGGTTAATGCCCTCATGCACCGGAGCTATCGTAGCCACAGTCCAGTTCAAATTATCCGTTACGCAAATCGCCTGGAAATTCGCAATCCAGGGTTCTCTCTTAAGTCGCCCGAGCACCTTGGTGACCCTGGCTCTCAGCCGCGCAACCCCAAAATCGCAGCAGTGTTACACGAAACGCGCTTTGCGGAAACGAAAGGTAGTGGCATTAGAGTGATGCGTGAGAGCATGGAACTAGCCGGTCTAACACCCCCTTTGTTCGAGTCAGACCGAAGTAACGACCAATTCGTCGCCCGTTATTTGTTCCATCACTTCCTCGGTACCGAAGATATTGCTTGGCTTGCGCGCTTTAAAGATATGCATCTCTCCGACGATGATGCGAAAGCCTTGGTGTTTGTTCGAGAGGCCGGAGCAATAGACAACGCTACCTATCGAGAACTTAATAAGGTTGACCCTCTCACAGCTAGTGGGGCGCTTAGAAAGTTGCGAGATAGCAATTTATTAACACAAAAAGGACGAGGGTCTGCTACTTACTACATACCTACAGATCGCCTAAGAATCCAGAATGGCACCTTATATAGTAACCCTAGAAGCTTATCTAGTGAGCTTGATGGCTTATCTAGTGAGCTTGAAGGGTTATCTAGTGAGTTTCCGGTTGAAGACAAGGAACGGAGAGCACTATTAGCTGGATTGCCAGGAGATTTGGCCGAACGAGTCGGTGCGCTTGGCCAGCGCAAGCCACCCGAAGCGGTACGGGCTGTTGTACTGGATCTTTGTCGCTTAAGGCATTGGCGCGCTGAAGAATTAGCTAGCTTGCTCAGACGCAATCCAGAATATGTAAAACAGAATTATTTACGGCCTTTGCTCAAAGAGGGCAATCTGGCGATGACTAACCCGGATGAGCCAAATGATCCACAACAAGCATATCGAGCAGCCTAACTCGGGATGAATAAAAAGGGGGGTGCATCGCTTATTTCCCGTCGCTGAAAAACAAGCGATGCGGATCCGGTCAAAATTAAATAAAAAAAGCGGCCACCATCGCCTTAACTTTTATCGATCAGCCCGCATAGGTTAGACTTCACCACTCCGTTATGCAGAGGCACTGGGATGAGCAGTCAAGGATCGAAGAACGGAATGCTGCCGCAAGGGTTGTATGAGCGGCTTATCTATGCCGACGAATCCGTTCAGCTGGGTGCCTTGGCAAATGCGCGTCAAGCAGTCATCGACGAACCGTCTGAATCCCAGCGCCGCGAACATCTGATCCACGAAATCACTTCACGGTTGCCAGAACTTCTCGATGAGGTTGCCACCGCAACCGAAGGCAAAGCCGAACAGGCGCGTGCCGAGCTAAAACTGGTCGCACATTTGTTGCGGGAAGCACGGTTACAGACAAATAGTTCGCCGAATTTTCGCGTACTGGCAGAGCCTCTGCGGGTGCTGAAAGCATTGCATCCGCCGAATGCCCCTCCCATTCTGCCTATGACAGGTCTTCGGCGGCCATGGATATTCACATCCGGGCGCAGCGATCCTTCTTTGCTTGGCGAATTGCGCGCGGAGTTGACTACTGTCGATCGCGTAGACATTCTCGTCAGCTTCATCACCTGGAGTGGCGTACGCAAATTGATCGATGTGCTGAAGCAGGTAACAGCGCTTGATGCACAAGGACTTCCTCGCACACGGTTCCGCATACTGACCACAACGTATATTGGTGCGACGGAAGCCCGAGCGGTGAATGCGTTAGCTGAACTTCCGGGCGTTGAACTGCGCATTTCGTTGGATGGCCGGCGAAGCAGGTTACATGCAAAAGCATGGATATTTCATCGGAATACCGGATTTGGCACGGCCTTTGTTGGCAGCGCCAATCTCTCGGAGGCGGCTCTGATCGGCGGTATCGAGTGGACAGTCAAGATCACGCAGGCTGCGGACATTGATCTATTTTCGGCAGCGAGCGCGCACTTTGAAACGCTATGGAACGATCCTGAGTTTCAATCCTACGACCCACATAATGAAGAGCAGCGCAGGTCACTTGATACCGCGTTGCGTGAGCAAAGGCGAGATCCGCGCGCAAGACAGGGTGGTGGTGAGCCAATCGCGATTCATACTTGGTTTGAGCTTCGCCCTAAAGCCTACCAGCTTGAAATGCTTGAGCGTCTTGCGGCCGAGCGGCGTCATGGGCGTTGGCGCAATCTGGTGGTGGCGGCCACAGGTACGGGAAAAACGGTCGTAGCTGCATTTGATTACCAGCGATTGATGCGGGAAGAAGGTAGTCCACCGCGCCTGCTATTCATCGCTCATCGAATACAGATTCTGAAACAAGCGATCGCAACATTTCGCCAGGTGCTGCGTGATCCAAGCTTTGGTGAATTGCTCGACGGTCAAAATAAACCAACGCAATATGAGCACTTATTCGCCACGATCAACACCGTACATAGCCGACAACTCGTCACTCATTTGGGGGCCGACTATTGGCGCGTGGTTGTTGTCGATGAGGCGCATCACATCCCGGCAAGTTCATTCGACCAATTCGTGCGCACGATTCGGCCGCGTTTACTTCTTGGCTTGACTGCTACGCCAGAGCGTGCCGATGGCCGAAGTCTCAATGAATATTTCGACCTCCGGCCAGATGGCTCCCCAGCTGTATCGCTCAGGCTTTGGGATGCACTTGATCAACAACTGCTGGCACCATTTGAGTATTACGCGACAGCCGATGCGACGGATTTGTCGCAGATACGATGGAATCGTCTGGAAGAGGCGGCGCAGCTTGATGTGCTTATATCGAGCAATGATGTTCGTAGCCGCATAGTTGTCAATGCGTTGCAACAGTATGTGGCGGATTTGGGCCAGCTTAAAGGGATCGCGTTTTGTGTAAGCGTACGCCATGCTGAATTCATGGCAGCCTGGTTTGAAAAATCGGGTTTGCCGGCAAGGAGTCTGACGGGTAGCAATACCGCAGAACAGCGCGAGCAGGCGATACGCAGTTTACGATCCGGCCAGATCAAGCTCATTTGTACTTGCGATCTATTCAATGAGGGGGTTGATATTCCAGAGGTCAATACGCTGCTGCTTTTGCGTCCGACCCAAAGCCCGGTGATCTTTCAACAGCAGATTGGGCGTGGATTACGGCTCGCCGATGGCAAGGATAGTTGTCTTGTGCTTGACTTTGTCGGTCAGTATGGCGAAGAGTTTCGTTTTGATACTTTGCTGAGAACGATCACTGGTTTATCGCGATCCCAGTTAAAAGATTCGGTCGAAAACGGATTCGGATTATTACCGACTGGCTGTCATATTCAGTTCGATCGCGTGGCTCGCGACCAAGTGCTTACGAGCTTGCGCGCTGCGTTGAACTTGAATGCGGTGCGTTTGCGCAGGGAACTTGCGTCGTGGGCGGCGCTTCGTGCAGGTCAACCAATCCGGTTGAAAGAGTTCTTGCGTGAGAATCAACTGGATATCACTGATCTGTATGCAAGCAGGCGATCATGGACGAGCTATAAACGTGACGTTGGCTTGCCAGTGCCGCCACCTGGTCCACGAGAGGCCGAACTTTCACGCAGTATGGGAAATGTGCTGCATGTGAATGACCCCGATAGCCTTGACGCATGGACTACGGTTCTTACTACTGGCGAAATCGATTCCCGTCGTGTGCTGATGTTGGCATATCAGCTGCTCCATGATCGTCGTGACCTAATCGATCCCGCTGGATTTGTAACGTTGATGGTCGAGCATCCTGCTTTGCGCGAAGAATTGCTTGAACTGTTTGATTGGCTGGAAGATGAAACTGCCGTCAGTTCTCAACCATTACCCGATGTGCCGTTAGACTGGCCGTTGACGCTCCATGCTCGCTATGAGAGGCGTGAAATTCAAACTGCCGTGGGACATTTATCTTCGAGCGCCCGACCAATGTTTTTCGAAGGCTGTCTGCCTTTGGTCGACAATAAAATTGAATTGATGTTCGTTACGCTCGATAAAAGAGAAGGATTTTCAGAGCGTGTGCAATATCACGATTACGCGATTAGCCCTGAACGGTTTCACTGGCAAACGCAGAATCGTGCCGGCTTTGATAATGCGACTGGTCGGCGGTATCTGGACAGCCAGGAAAATGGTTGGCGTTTCCAACTGTTTGTTCGTGAGAATCAAGACAGCGCTTATGTCGCTCTTGGCCCGGTTACGCTTGAGAGCCATGAAGGAGACCGGCCAATTTCAATTACATGGAAGTTGAAACAGGTGATGCCAATGGAAATTTTCCGGCGTTTTAGTGTATTGAGAGGGTAGGTTCGCACACTTACACGGAGTCCAAAAAAGACAAAAAAGAGCGGGGCCAGATCTTGCAATCACGCATGTTGGATTGCAAGATCTGGCCCCGTTCGTTGTTCGGATGGCGGATCGGTACGTGGGTAAGCGCCTCGCCTGAACCGTCTCGACAGAATTTGCCGAAGCATCCACAGTAGCTCCCGTCAAATACTAGCGGGAGCTACTGTGGATTCT
>Ga0156087_1038_pt1 | contig 73709 bp, 74 predicted proteins | sample RifCSPlowO2_02_FD_107740 | JGI IMG/M metagenome (GOLD analysis project Ga0156087, IMG submission 107740) | Burkholderiales bacterium RIFCSPLOWO2_02_FULL_57_36 | reverse complement strand
GGCCGCTTTACTTCTGGAATCGCCATGGCGTCTTGTGTCGCATGACACGACGCTACTCCTTCTTAGTTAAAGATAAGGACCAGGATAATGATTAAAAGGATAGTGCCGCCGCCGATATACATATGAATTCCTTTTGAAGTTGGTGTGAGCTTGGTGGTATGGACTGCAAACGCAAGACCTGATCTTCGCAGGCGGCTACGGAAAATACCAGAGTACGACGTTCCGCCAAGCTCGTATGTTCGCAACCAAACATAAGGGTCTGGAGATCGAGCATATTTTTGCAGCGGATTGCCCTGGCGTTTTACCGCTCGCCGTTATAATCCAGACAGGCACCGGCGACCATGCCGCGCATTCCCCGCACCGGCTTGCAATCTCTTTGCTGCTCGGCGCCTGCAAACCCCAGAGACAATCGATCCCATGACACAGAAACCCTATCGCCTCTACGGCAGCGAAGTCAGCCTTTTCACCGGCAAGGTGCGCGCCTATCTGCGCTGGAAGAACATTCCGTTTGCCGAACATTTATCGGATGCGCAAACGTACAAGGAAATCATCGTTCCCCGAGTCGGATTCCCGGTGATCCCGGTGATGGTCGGGCCGGATGACGAAACCCTGCAGGACAGCACCGACATCATCGACGAGCTGGAGCGCCGCCACGGTGAGCCGTCTATTTATCCGTCATCGCCGCGGCAGCGGCTGGCGGCATTGCTGCTCGAAGTGTTCGGCGACGAATGGCTGGTCATCCCGGCCATGCACTATCGCTGGCACTACAACCGCGACTGGGTGATTCGGGAATTCGGCAGAATGAACATGCCCGACGCACGTCCGGAAGAGCAGCTAGAGGCAGGCGAAAAGCGCGCAGGCCCGTTCGCCAACGCCGCCCTGCTGCTCGGCGGCACGCCGGACATGCATCGTGCGATCGAGACGGCGTACGAAGGTTTTCTGGACGAGCTCGATGCGCATCTCGCGGTGCATCCCTACCTGTTCGGCACACGTCCATCGATCGGCGACTTCGGATTGATCGGCCCGCTGTATGCACACCAGTATCGCGATCCATGGACCGGCGATCACATGCGCAAGCGCGCACCGCGTGTCGCACAGTGGGTGGAACGCATGCAGCAACCGCCGCAGCCGCTGGACGGCGAGTTCCTGCCGCATGACGAGATACCGGAAACCCTGCTGCCGATACTGCAACGCATGATGCGCGAGCAATTGCCGGTACTGGCCGACAGTGCACGGCAACTATCCGCATGGCTTGCGGAACATCCCGGCGAGCGCGTACCGCGAGCGATCGGCATGCATGACTTTACGCTGGAAGGACAGACCGGCCAGCGCATCATTCGTCCATACAGCTTGTGGATGCTGCAGCGGGTGCGGGATTATTACCGCACGCTGGAAGGTGCGGAGCGCGAAGCGGTGAATGCGTTGTTGCAGCAGGTCGGCGGTGAAGGCTTTCAGCAGTTTGAAGATCCACCGCATCTGCTGAGAGACGGGCTAAGTGTCAAGGCGAATGGCGCCGATTGAAGAAGGATTGGAGTAAAGCATTACGGACCATATGGCCGATCGGCGCTGTGCGGCATTGATCCGAAGTAAAGGGGCCGGTGCGGCATTTTCTTTTAATGCGGGCATGGCCTCTTTACTTCCGTTTAAGTCACAAAGTTAAGAGGGCCAGGGCCACAATTTTTACAGTCCTAAACTTGCTGCTCCTCCGCCATGACAGTGTCCAAGTCACTTTGCCCAATCCCGCTTAGCCGGCGCCGCCAAACAAACCATGCGCATCCAGGATGGCATAGGCTATTTCCGGATTTTTCTCGAGGCACCTGCGCACCGCTGCCGGTATCGATTGCCGCGTCTTCCTGCACAGCCCCGGACGTTCCGCAAGCCGGATGTTCAAGCCGCGCACCGTGCGTACTTCATGAATACCCGGCGCAATCTGAAGCGAAATCCCGAGCTGCGCTTGCATGCGTTCCGCGACATGCAGCAGGTCGGCATGGCTGGAGATGTTTTCAATGCGCGCGACGAGTCTTTTCTCTTCCTCCCTGGTCAGCGTCAGTATCCGAAGATCGCCGCCCGGGTCGTCCAATAGCAGGTCCCGGCCACAGTCGCAGGCACCGGGCGGACACTCATTGCGGATTGGAAAAGGAACCGTTTTGGGCATAGGTATCACATAGCAGAAAATGAACTTGACCGGAGCGGCGCCTTCAAGTTCCGGTCAAGAGCGGCGCGGCCTGAATCAAATTCCAGGCCGCGCACGCCAGCATACTCAACCTCGCTTCGGAATTTCAAGTCCCTTCACAACCGCCGGCCGCGCAACGAACAACGCCAACGCCCGCGTCACATGCGGAAAATCCGTAATCCCGACAAGATCGCCCGCCCCATAAAAACCGATCAGGTTGCGCACCCACGGAAAGGCGGCGATATCGGCAATCGTGTAGTCGTCGCCCATGATCCAGTTGCGGTCCGCAAGACGCTGGTTGAGCACGCCGAGCAGGCGCTTCGATTCGGCTGCGTAGCGGGCGCGCGGGCGCTTGTCTTCATAATCCTTGCCGGCGAATTTATGGAAGAAACCGACCTGGCCGAACATCGGGCCGATGCCGCCCATCTGAAACATCAGCCACTGGATCGTCTCGTAACGGCCGGCTGCATCTTGCGGAATGAATTGTCCGGACTTCTCCGCCAGATAGAGCAGGATCGCACCGGATTCAAACAGCGCAAGCGGCTTTCCACCAGGACCGTCGGGGTCGATGATGGCCGGAATCTTGTTGTTCGGATTGAGAGACAGAAACTCCGGTGACGTCTGGTCATCGGTTTCGAAGCTGACCAGATGCGGCTCGTAGGGCAACCCGATTTCTTCGAGCATGATCGACACCTTGACGCCATTCGGCGTCGGCAGCGAATAGAGCTGCAATCGATCGGGATGGCGGGCCGGCCATTTTTTCGTGATGGGGAAATCGAAAAGAGCGGTCATTGTTATTCCTTGATAGGTAAGCGTGTAAGCGCTGATGGTGTCGGGGGCCGGATCGGTTTAGCGCTCCGGACAAGACGTCGAATATAAACGCTTTCGCCGTTTTTTATTTTTGGCGGATGCGTTGCGCCGTTGGCGGGTGCGGATTTGAGTGAGTGAATATCTGCAAGGCCAATCGAACACCTTGATTGATCATGCGAATCGAACCACCGGCGAAACGCACCGAAGGCACGCGAGCCGACGAGCACATGTCTGAGTTTTTAGGAAATAAATGACAGCGTCACGTATTGACAGGTTCGCCCCCCACTTGCAGTGCGCGTATCCCCTCGCAGGGCGCGCGGTGGCTTGCAAGCCGCTGCCGTTGCGCGGGGAGCTCAATGCCCAGCCATTGATGCCAAAAAATTTAGCTCCCTGCTTAGGCATAAGGACCCGTGCCCGCCAACTACAACCGCGTCAGCCGTTTAATGGTTGGCGGTTTATTATGTCTTATGCCCTATCCGGCCCAAGGCTCAGCTCTGCCGCCTCAGACGCCAGTTCCCGTTCGGCGAGCCAATCCAGCAGTTTCGGCAACGGCATGGGCCTCGCCAGGAAATAACCCTGAACCAGGTCGCACTCCAGACGGCTCAAGATATCCAGCATGTCCTGGGTCTCCACGCCTTCGGCGACAACGCGGTAGCCCAGATTGTGGGCCATGTCCAGAGTGGTCTTCACGATCACCTGATCGTCCGCTCGGCTGGTCAAATCGAAGATCAGGGATTTGTCGATCTTGATCTCATCAATTGGTAGCTTCTTGATGTAGGAAAGCGATGAATAGCCGGTCCCGAAATCGTCGATCGAGATCTGAACGCCAACTTCCTTCAGTCGACAGAGCTCTTGTTGCGCGCGCTCCGGATGATCCATCATGGCCGTCTCCGTCAGTTCCAGCATGACGTCATGGGGACGCACGTCAAATTCTTGCAGAAGCGCAGCCACCTGCTGGGCGAAAGCCGGCTCCTTCAGATTGACGGCGGAAATGTTGATGGAAAAGTGCAGCGGATAGCCTTGTTCATGGGTCTGCTTGAGCGCTTTCAGCGCGTTGCGGATCACCCACCGCGTGAGAGCTGTAATGACGCCGGTCCGTTCGGCCAGGGTCACGAACTCGTCCGGCGAGATAAAACCATGCTCGGGGTGATTCCAGCGCACCAGGGTTTCAACGCCCGTGATCCGGCTCTGCTGCAGATCCAGTTGCGGTTGGAAATGCAGGTCCAGTTTATCCTGGCGAATCGCTTTATCGAGTTCCGCCATCAGGGTCAGGCGGCGCTCGTTATACACATCGAATTGTTTGTCGTAGAACGCCAGAATGTCCTGTTCCCGGCTCGCGTGATCAAGCGCGATTTGCGCCTTGCGCATGAGCTCTTCGATCGTCACCGCATCCGTCGGGTAGCGGACGATACCGATCCTGGCGCCGAGATCGAGAGCAAGGTGGTCGAACTGGACGTTTTGGCGAATTTCCTCTTGCAGCTGCAGGATTCTGGGATCAGCGCCTGAAGTGTGGTGGTCCTGGAGCAGGAGTAGCAGGCCCATGACGACGCCTTCCGCGCTCGACAGACAAACCGCTTGCCCCTCTCTCGTCTCGAGCGAGATGGCTCCCTCAAGCGACTTGCAAAACCCACTGAGGCGGTCGGCAGTCTGACGCAGAAGCCGATCCGCGTTTTCACGGCCGAGGGTTTTGTCGATCTCATGGAAGCGGCTTAAATGGATGAGGCACACCATGAAATGCTGATCTTCGGAAGTGCCAATCAGCGCCTGCAGACGTTTTTCAAACGGCACGCGATTGGGCAGGCCCGTCACCGCGTTCCGGGTTGCCTGTTCAAATAGACGGCGCTCGGTGCGAAGCCGTTGTTTGATCTCTTTGATGCGTTTGATCCGCTCGCGGTAAATCCGATCGACGATCGCGATGGATAGCAAGATGGCTTCCAGCGCCGAGCTGAGCTCCAGACCGTATCGGGTCAGAAAGGACGCCGGGATCAGGCCATGCCTGTACAGCACGGCCGACAGGAAACCGACGGACAGACCTAGCCAGGCCAGCGTGAAAAGGCGCGCCTCCCGCACGCCTCGCCACCATAACAACGGACCGCTGATCACTAACAAAAGGCTCGCGGGGACGGCGACCAGCGCGGAAAAAATCAACGAGGATTTGGTGGACAGAAATGGCAGCAGTGCCAGTGAGAGGATTCCGGCTCCGGTCACCCATTGATAACACCAGGCCAAGACGCGGTTGTGGTGATCGATATGCAGAAAGTGTCGGGCGAACAGCAGGCCGAACACGATGGTGGAAGGTACACACACCAGAATGAGCCAGAGTTGCAGTGCGGGCAGGTTGGGCCACAAATATTGAAAGCTGCGCCCATGCAACGTCGACTGGACGAGGAGCATGGAGGCGATGAAAAGGACATAGTAGAGATAGGTTTTTTCGCGTAACGAGAAATAGATGAATAGATTGAACACAATGACGAACAGCAGAATTCCGTAGTACATGGAATGGAGCTGCATCGCGACGGCGTCACCGTATTGAAAGTCTTGTTCGTTCCAGAGGCTGACTGGAAACTCGATGGGCCCGTCCTCTTGCACCCGAAAGATCAGGGAATAGGAATCCTGCGGCTTCAACTCAAGCGGGAAGAGATAGTTCGGATGCGCCACGAGCCGTTGCGAGAAAGGAAAGTGATCGCCCATTTTGCCGGACTGGACGAGCTGGTCGTTGTGCAGCAGGTAATAGTCGATTTGATCGAGATAGGGAGCGCGAACTTCGAGCAGCTTGCTGAGTTCTGTCGATGTGGCGTTCGTCAGTCCGATACGAAACCAAAAGACTGAACTCAAATAACCAAAATTGCCCGTCGCGCGGGGCGACTTTTGCCAATGTCGGGGGTCCTTCCGAACAGCTTCGAAGTTCAACGTTCCCTGGGCGTCTTCGAGATAATAAAGCGTCGGGGTGATTTCGGCGCGGCCGTCTACCGGATCCGGAACGGGATGTTCGCTCGCATGGGAACTCTGCCCGACAGCGAGCAACAACCATACGCTGAGGGTGAGCCAGGAGCGAAGAGCGCAATGGATTATTTTGGACATCTGTCTGAATTCCTAGATCAACTTCTACAACGTCGGCGGTGAACTGGGCCATTTGCCAATTCGGCACGCCATTCGCTCATGCACGGCACGGCGTCCTGATCCCGTCGTGACTACTGCCGTCGCTGTCGGACTGGAGAAACACGTTTGGCTGCAGGCGTAAGCGCCGCATCAGGGTAAAGGCAGGGCAAGCGGGACCTTCACATTTCACCAATAAAAAGTTGATGCATGGAAACTTTGAGCGTTGATTGTTACAGCTACGTGATCACGCGTCAAACTGATGAAGCATCAAGTGTTGTGGAAACGGGATAAATCGCGAGCTGCGGCCAGCAGAGTATGCAGATCAAGCAGCGTATGGTAGGGAGAACGTCTCTCGCAATACTTCTTCTCGAAATGTCCCTGCGAGACGGTTTGAAACAACCGCTTCCTTTTCTGTTCGACTTGTGCGCTGTACGGCAAAACTCACAAAAGAAATGCGAGCCGACGAACACATGTGGGTGGCAAGTAGCTCGCCGCATCAAGCGGCGCGACCGCCGTGCGTGTACCGGAGAGATTAGTTTTTTCAGCAACTCGTTAATAAACCCTTGCTCACTTGCTCATCCCCGCCCCACCCTCCCATATATATGGGAGACAAAGACATCAAACGAATTTAATCTATAAAAACCCACGCGCTTTCGGGCTTAATCGCCCACGAGTCGCATTGCATAAAGGTAAGATGCAATCAATCAGCTTGGAGAAAAAATAATGGCTACCCTCATTCCCGCCATCGGTTCATGCGTGTCGCGGATGACCTCTGGTGAAAAGCGGTTTGCAAACCGCCTGGAAGACAAACTGGAAGACGACTACCTGTGCTGGTACGACGTGTCCATCGGCGAGCGCACGCAGCATCCGGATTTTGTAGTGTTCCATCCAAGTCGCGGCTTGTTGGTCCTTGAGGTCAAGGACTGGAAGCTCGATACCATCCACAGCATCGACAAGCAGCACGCGGCGATCCTGACCGATCAGGGCATCAAACATGTTCTGAATCCGCAAGAACAGGCGCGTCAGTACATGTTCGCGGTGACCAGCAAGCTCGAACGCGATCCACAACTGATTTTTCCCGATGGCTCGTTGAAAGGCAAACTGATCTTCCGCTACGGGCACGGCGTGGTGTTTCCCAACATCACCCGCGTGCAGTTCGACGGCGCGGGCATAGGCGACGTACTGCCTTCGCATATCGTGATATGCAAGGACGAGATGACCGAGAACGCCGATATCGAGATATTCCAGAAACGGTTATGGGACATGTTCCCGCGCAAGTTCACGCTACAACTGTCCCTGCCGCAGGTCGACCGGATACGCTGGCACATGTTTCCGGAAGTGCGCATACCGGCACAGCACGACATGTTTGCCGAGCCGGGCCAAACGGCAACCGAGATCCCCGAGATATTGCGGGTCATGGACATCCAGCAGGAGCAGCTGGCGCGCAGTCTCGGAGAAGGCCATCGCGTGATTCACGGCGTCGCGGGCTCGGGCAAAACTCTGATCCTCGGGTATCGTGCGGAACATCTGGCGAAGGTCTGTCAGCGCCCTATTCTTGTCCTTTGCTACAACAAGACGCTGGCCACGAAGCTGGCGCAGATCATGGAAATGAAAGGCCTGCAGGACAAGGTCAACGTGGTGAACTTCCATGCATGGTGTGTGCGCCAGTTGAATACCTACAATGTCGGCACACCGCCATCAGGCAAGGACGCGTCTGCTTTCTTCGAAGCCTGCGTCGACAAGGTGATCCGCTCCGTCGATCAAAAGCTCATCCCCAGCGAGCAATATGGTGCGGTACTGATCGACGAAGGGCACGACTTCAAACCGGAATGGTTCAAGCTCGTGGTACAGATGATCCATCCCGATACCAATTCGCTGCTGGTGTTGTACGACGATGCGCAATCGATCTACAACGGCCCGAAAAAGCTGCGCTTCACCTTCTCCAGCGTCGGCGTGCAGGCACAGGGCCGCACCACCATACTCAAACTGAACTACCGCAATACAGCGGAGATCCTGTCCGTCGCCCGTGCGTTTGCGGACGAGCTGCTGTCGCCGAACGACACCGAAGAAGACCAAGCACCGACCGTGCAACCGATGAGCACCGGCCGGCACGGACCAAAACCGCTGCTGGTCAAACTGCCGACCATAAGAGATGAAGCGAATTTTCTAGCGACGAAGCTTGCGGAAGCAAACAGGACCGGCATGCCGTGGAACGACATGGCGATTGTCTATCGCCGTTACGGAATCGGTCAGCAGCTCGTCGATGCGCTGACACGCAAAGGCATTCCATTTCAATGGCAGCAGGATAAAAAACACTCTTACTCGCCCATGCATGACAGCGTGAAGCTGATCACCATGCATAGCAGCAAGGGGCTGGAATTTCCGCTGGTGTGCATTCCCGGCATTGGCGCACCGACGAAAGAGGAAGAAGATCTGCAGGATGAGGCGCGGCTGATTTACGTGGCGATGACCAGAGCGACGCAGGAACTGGTGATGACGCATGGGGAAGCGTCGCTGCTGGCGGAGAAAATGGTTAAGGCTATGGGGGTTTTGGAGCTAATGTAGCTTTCTTGCCATCGAATTAATTATTTTGACGGTAAAAGCCAGGAAATAGCTGATGACTACGCATGTTTGGCGGCTAGTACAGGGAGGCCGATTGGCTTTGCACCATCCGGAATACGCTAAGCAGCGCAATCAGGCCTACACCATTCCTCGTAAAGATAAGACCTCTACCTGAATATATTAGGTCATTAGGCTATATAACCCGTTGTTGCCTATAACAGCTCAGTAAATATTCTGTGTAGAAGCGTATTCGCTTGACAGCACCTTAATTCAAAGCTATTCTCCTCTTGCACCTTGCGTATAGACACGTATTCGCAAGGCGCGACCCCGAAAAAACGGCGAGTTGCAGCTCGCCGCCAGCTATCCCGTCTCTATGAAAGGAAGATAACCGTGCGCAAATTGTATGTCATCACCGCCGAATTTAAAAGTGTAACCGCCGAACTTAACGTGAAGAAACTTTTGGCGAATTACCGCAGCCATTTTTCCCTCGCTCCTAATTGTTGGCTTGTCGCAGCCGGCAGTTCCGCCCATGCTTTGCATAGCGAAATGCAAAAAGCTACAGGTGGAAATGCGACCATTTTTGTTGCGGCCCTCGGGGCAGCAACTATCTGGAGCGAATCGGCTTACTCTCTGACGAACTGGTTGCCACGTCAACTGGCCGCTGCTAATTGCTAAATTAAATGCCTGCCCCCCACAAGGGGGCAGGATTAGTAAACTGCATAGAAGGAGACTCCCATTGCATGTTGCACTTGAAAAGCTTGGAGACATAGCATCTGTCCGTGCAGCGATGATATTCAGAGAGCAAGCGCCTAAACAGTCCAATGACGGGAACGTTCATGGACTTACGATCAAGGACATTGTCGCTGGATGGCCAGTGAAAGCAGAAGCTCTACCACTGATAACAGTAGAAGACAGCATGCTCGGTAATTGCCTAACCGAAGGGGAAATCGTGATTCCAGGCCGGGGCGACAATTACCCGGCACGCTACTTCCAAGGTAACGCTCGCGCAATATTTCCCTATGGACAAATCAATATAATCACAACAGGCAATCGCATATTGGGAAGGTATCTTGCTTGGTACCTTAATCAACCATCTTCTCAAATCTTCATTCAAAAATCGCTGGCCGGTACCAGTATCAAGGCGTTGAATAGACCAAGCGTCCTTGAAATTCCTGTGCTGGTTCCTTCGCTTGAAACGCAAAGGGTCATTTCAGATCTGCTAAAGCTACGGGACGACAGTAAAGCGCTAAAAGAGCGGCTAATTGCTCTCGAAGAGCAAGAAGTAGAATGGGCTTGCCGCAAGTTGCTCTCGAAAGTTGAGGGGTAAAACGTGTCCCTTGTTACAACCTCCGAATCGGTCATTAAATCCACATTCCGTGCAGCATTCGACCTATCGCGCAGCGCTGTCGATCTACATACCTATATGAACTGCGTGATCGTCATGTTTTTTCTTAAATACGTCACCGATACAAGAAAGGTAGAGCTAGAAGGACAAGAGCGTGATGAAACATCATCCACTGCGATTACGCGCTTCAAGCTTCCTCCTAACGCAGACTTTTGGACCTTATACGAAAGTCGTCAACACCCAGGGAATGGCGAGCGCCTCTCGCACGCGCTACGTACCATTGAAGATGCGAATCCAGAACTAAGCGGTGTATTTGGAAACATTGGCCTTATAAACAACCGGTTAGCAAATGAGCGTACTGGAGATGACGTTTTACCTATCCTATTAAATCATTTCGCCGCCCTGGACCTCCATCCAAGCCGACTCGCGAACGAGCACATGATCGGAGACGCTTATGAGAATTTAATAGCGACATGCGCCACAGTCGCCGGGAAAAAATTTGACGTCTCCTATACGCCCATACAAATATCCGAAATGCTCGTGCGGATGCTTCAACCGAAATCCAATGACAGCATTTACGACCCCGCTTGTGGCTCTGGCGGGATGCTTCTTCGCTGCGCACAGTACATTCAAGACAACAATGCTGACGGAACATATACGGTCTGTGGACGAGAGAAGAACAGTTCTACTTGGGCTTTGGCCAAACTAAACATGTTCTTCCACAATGAAGCCAACTATCACCTCACACAGGGCGATTCATTGCGCGATCCCCCATTCTTAGAGGAAAAAGGCGGGCCAAAGTTATTCGATGTGGTACTAGGCAATCCGCCCTACTCGATGTCATGGGATGCAGATGCCGCTAAAAATGACAGATACGGACGTTTCAGCCGTGGCGTTCCGCCCAAGTCAAGAGCGGACTATGCGTTCCTTCTCCACATGATTGAGTCGCTTAAACCGGACACCGGGCGTATGGCCGTGATCATGCCGCATGGCGTACTGTTCCGAGGCGCCGTCGAGGAAGAAATCCGAAAACAACTGGTGGAGGAAAATCTGCTCGATGCGGTCATCGGCTTGCCACCAAAGCTCTTTCTCCACACAGCTATTCCTGCCGCCATCCTCATATTTCGAAAGGGCAAAGCCGACGATAGCGTTATGTTCATCGATGCCAGCCAGAGCTTCGAAGCACACAAAATCCAAAATACGCTTACGCACACCCACGTCAAACAGATCATCGATGTTTATTCGGCACGTCAATCTGTTGACGGCTATGCTCATATCGCTAACCTCCAGGAAATCCGAGAAAACAATCACAACTTGAGCATCCCACGCTATATTGGTGTGCCACACGAGGAAGAACAAATCGACATACTGCCGATACGCGCCGAAAGGATCGCGCTACAAACCGAACTGGCAGAAGTCGAGGACAAACTGAATGCCTACCTGAAGAGCATAGAAACAATGTAAATGCAGAAGAACGGAAGGCGAGTCACAAACCAAAAAAGCACGCCGCTCTTTTTGCGCCGAGAAGACAACAATAAAGACATACTGAAAACAGATAAACCCGTATGAACAAAGTCCAACTGAAGAAACTCGAAGCAGACCTTTGGCGCGCCGCCGACAACTTGCGCGCCAACTCCGATCTCAAGGCCAGCGAATACTCCACCCCGGTCATGGGCCTGATTTTCCTGAAGTTCGCCGACAACAAATATCGTCAGGCAGAGCCCGCGATTCTTGCCGAATACAGCGCACGCAAAGGCACGCGTCGCCAGAAAGACTTGTCCGAAATCGCCATCGAAAAATGCGGGTTCTATCTGCCCGATCACGCCCGCTACGACAACCTACTCAAGCTCCCCGAAAAAGAAGACATCGCCAAAGCCATCAAAAAAGCGATGGAGGCGATAGAGCAATACAAGCCAGAATTGCAAGGCGTGTTGCCGCAAGACGAATATTTCCGTCTAAGTCGCACCGACAAAACCATACCGAAGCAGTTGCTGAAGAATTTCGCCGACATCCCTGAAGATGCGACCGGCGACATGTTCGGGCAGATTTATGAATACTTTCTCGGCAACTTCGCCAAGGCCGAAGGCCAGGGCGGCGGTGAATTCTTTACCCCGCGCTCGGTCGTGCGGCTGATGGTTGAAATCATCGAACCCCATCGCGGCACCGTGTTCGATCCTGCCTGCGGTTCCGGCGGCATGTTCGTGCAATCGGCGCAATTCATCGAAGAGCACCGCAACGAACTGGCCAAAGATGAGGAAGGCGATATCTACGTCTATGGCCAGGAAAAAACGCTGGAAACCGTCAAGCTCGCCAAAATGAACCTCGCCGTCAACGGCTTGCGCGGCGAGGTACGGCAGTGCAATACCTATTACGAAGACCCCTACCAAAGCTTCGGCAGGTTCGACTATGTGATGGCCAATCCGCCGTTCAACGTCGATGACGTCAGCCTGTCCACGGTGGAAAAAGACCCGCGCTTCAACACCTACGGCGTCCCGCGCAACAAGAGCAAGGCCAGCAAAGCCGAGCAAGGCAAGGAAACCGTCCCCAACGGCAACTACCTGTGGATTAACCTGTTTGCCACTTCGCTCAAGGACCAGGGCGGCATCCCGATGAACAAGAGCGGCCGTGCCGCGCTGGTCATGGCCAACTCCGCCTCCGACGCGCGCCATTCCGAAGCCGACATCCGCCGCACGCTGATTGAGCACAACCTGATCTACGGCATGCTGACCCTGCCGTCCAACATGTTCTACACGGTCACGCTGCCGGCCACGCTGTGGTTCTTCGACAAGGCCAAGCGAGACGAGCGCATTCTGTTCATCGATGCCCGCAACATCTTCACGCAAATCGATCGCGCGCACCGCGAGTTTTCCGAAGAGCAGGTGCAAAACATCGCGGTCATCAGCCATCTGCACAAAGGCCAGCGCCACAAGTTCGTCCAGCTCATCGACGCCTATTTCGCCAGCGGCATGGACAAGCTGATCGAAAACAAGGCACAGGTCGAGCCGGTCTCCGAACAATTGCTCGAAGTGCTGGAAGACGAACACGGCAAGCAGGCCGTGGCTGGATTGGTCAAACAATGGGCAGGTCTGAAAAAACTGCGCGAGCACTACAACAGCTATCTGGAAAAAAGCGATCAGGAACAATCGATCGATAAAAAGAACCAGGCCCAGCACAAGCTGCGCGCCGCATTCGACCCTTTCTTCACCGGACTGCACGACGGCCTCAAGCTGCTCGATAAAATCGTGCGCCAGCATGAAAAGGCTTTGGCCGACATCGCAAAGGCCAACGGCAAGCGGGCCAGTGCGGACCGCAAAACCAAGGCGCTCAAAACTGCGCTGGAAGAATTGCATGCGGAAGTGAAAGCGGCGGAAAGCTACTACCAGCACATTCACTGGTTGCAGGAACGTTTTCCCAAAGCGGAATACGAAGACGTGACCGGTCTGTGCAAACTCGCTACGCTGGAAGATATAAAAGAGCAGGATTACTCGATGAATCCGGGCCGCTATGTGGGCGTGGTAATCGAAGAAGACGGCAAGACGGAAGAAGAATTTATCGACGAACTGCGACGTATAAATGATGAACTTATTCAGTTGAACATCAATGCTCATTCCGTCGAGAATGCTATTTCCAGCAATATCAAAAAATTGACGGGGGATGAATGAATAACTGGCCAATCGTTCCGCTGGGTTCAGAGGTGACTTTTTTTTCTGGAGGAACGCCGTCAAAAGATGAAACTAAATATTGGGGTGGAGAGATACCTTGGGTTAGCTCGGCTGAAATGACTCAGCGCCGGATAAAGAAGACGACCCATTCAGTAACTGTAGATGGCGCAAAAAATGGGACCCGGCTTGTTCCTGCCAAAACGGTACTTGTTGTAGTTCGAGGTATGTCGCTTGCAAAAGAATTTCGGGTTTCAATATCAGAACGTGAGCTAACCTTTAATCAAGATATCAAAGCCCTTTCCCCAAAAAACACGCTTGACCCAAGCTTTCTTTTTTACTATCTGCTATCCCAAAGTCAGGCAATTAAAGATTCCGCATCCGAAGCTGCGCATGGCACGAAAAAGGTTGACATGCCAGTTTTGGAAAATTGGCCGTTGCCTCTGCCGCCAAGGACCGATCAAGAAAAAATCGCGGCGATTCTCTCTTTATACGACGACTTGATCGAAAGCAACCAACGTCGTATCGCACTGCTGGAAAAAATGGCCGAGGAAATTTATCGCGAATGGTTTGTGCGGATGCGCTTTCCGGGGCATAAGCAGGTGAAGTTTGAGAAGGGCATTCCGCGCGGGTGGGATACAGATAAGGCATGTGAATTTTTTGATGTTGTTAAAGGCAAGTCCTATGGCAGTGATGAGCTGACTGAAAATACACAGCACATGCCTTTCATCACTTTGAAATCTTTCAATCGTGGCGGAGGCTATCGAGAAGACGGTTTGAAGTACTACTCAGGCAGCTACAAAGAAGATCAGGTTGTGTTTTTGAATGATGTCGTTATGGCTGTTACTGACATGACTCAGGATCGGGTTGTGGTGGGCCGCGTTGCGCGTGTGCCTAATCTTGGAAGTAGAGGGGCCGTAATATCACTTGATGTAATTAAATTGGCTCCGAAGAAGATGACGGGGACATTTTTGTACAGTTATATGAGGCACTCCGGCTTTGCAGATTTCATTAAAGAGTTTGCCAATGGCGCAAATGTGCTGCACTTAAAACCTGATCTTGTGGCTCAACAAAAAATAATAGTGCCTACCAAATCTCTTCAGGAAGAATTTTCAAAGATCGTTGAGCCTATTTACGAGAAAATTGACGTTATCTCTATGGCCAACAAGCAAATGACAACGATCAGAGATATGCTGTTGCCGCGTCTGATTTCCGGCAAGTTCTCCGTCGAAGCCCTCGATATCCAATTCCCACCCAGCATGCAAGAGTCTGGCCATGACCAGTAAAAAACGCGATAAGCCGGTGGCAACTCGATCCAAAGATCTCTTCGGCAAGCTGCTTGGCGATATCCGCGGCATTCTGTCCCAAGCGCGGCAGCAGGCCTATGCCGCCGTCAATTCAGCGATGGTGGAATCCTACTGGCAGATCGGACGCCGCATTGTCGAAGAAGAGCAGCACGGGCAGCAACGCGCCGAATATGGCGCACAGTTGATCCGCGAACTGTCGCGCGGTCTGTCCGAGGAATTCGGCAGCGGATTCTCGGTTGCCAACCTGAAAAATTTTCGGCAGTTTTATCTGACCTACCCAGAAGATGAGAAAGGCTACGCGCTGCGTAGCCAATTGAGCTGGACGCATCACCGCCTGATCATGCGGGTGGACAACCCCGCCGCGCGCGATTACTACATGAAAGAGGCGGCCGGGCAGAATTGGAGTTCCCGTGTGCTAGAGCGCAATATCAACAGCTTCTACTACGAGCGGCTGCTGACCGCGCCGGACAAGCGGACGGCGTTGGTCGAACAAGGCGCGTTTGTGCAGAATCAGCCGTCCGATTTCATCAAGGACCCTTACGTTCTCGAATTCCTCGGGATTCCGGAAAGCCATGCGACCTTGGAAAGGGACATCGAGCAGGCGATTATCGGCAATCTGCAAAAATTCTTGTTGGAGATGGGCAAGGGCTTTGCCTTTATCGGCCGGCAGTTCCGCATCAGCACGGAGACCAGCCACTTCTATGTCGATCTGGTGTTTTACAACTTCTTGCTCAAATGCTTTGTGCTGATCGATCTCAAGGCAGACAAGCTGACGCATCAGGACGTCGGCCAGATGGACATGTATGTGCGCATGTTCGACGACCTGAAGCGCCAACCCGACGACAACCCCACCATCGGCCTCATCCTATGCTCACAGCGTGATGAAACCGTTGTGCGCTATTCCGTGCTGAAAGAGAGCGAGCAGATTTTCGCATCGAAGTATCGGTTGGTCCTGCCGACAGAAGAAGAATTGAAGGTAGAGCTGGAACGAGAGCGCAGCCTGCTGCTGGAGGCGAAGGACCTGGGTTAAAGTGCTCTATGACAAAACAAAACAAAAAAACAATTCATGGCTAATTTCATCTCCGAAGATCAGATCGAGCAGGCGCTGCTGCAACGCTTGCAGCACCAATGCGGTTTCGACGTGCTGGTCTGTTACACTGCAGCGGCCGATGACTTGAACGACGGTTCGAATCGGACCGACAAGCGCGATGTGATTTTTGGGGATCGATTGAAGGAAGCGGCGTTGCGGCTGAACCCGGGCATACCGGAGATAGCCGTCGACGAAGCTCTGGCACGTCTGACGGACAAGCGCCGCGCGATGTCACTGATGGGGGCCAACCGCGAGATCGACGGCTTGCTGCGCGATGGCATTCCGGTGGAGTTCGAGAACGCAGAGGGCAAGAAGGAGCAGGAGCGGGTGCGCGTCATCGATTTTGACCGCCTTGAACACAATCGTTTTCTGGCGGTGTCGCAATTGTGGGTCCGAGGTGAGCACGGTTTCCGGCGACCGGATGTGCTGCTGTATGTGAACGGCATTCCGCTGGTGTTCATCGAGCTGAAGAACTCCAACGTCAAGCTGCAATCCGCTTATGACGAGAACCTGACCACGTACAAAGCCGAGATACCGCAACTATTTCTGACCAATGCTTTTTGCATCCTGTCGAATGCGATTGAAACTCGCGTCGGCAGCATGACGGCGCAGTGGGAGCATTTTTTCAACTGGTTGCGGGTGGACGATGAAAAGGAAAAGATCGACCGTGAAAAAATCCGCCAGGAAGGCGTGAGCCTGGAACGCGTTGCGGCGGGGTTATGCATGCCCTCCAGGCTGCTGGATTACCTGGAGAACTTCGTTCTGTTTTACAAGGAGTCACAAAAGATCATCGCGCAAAACCATCAGTTCATTGGCGTCAATCATGCGCTGGAACGGTTTGAACGGCGGCGCGAGCTGCAGGGCAAACTGGGCGTGTTCTGGCATACGCAAGGCTCAGGCAAAAGCTTTTCGATGATCTTTTATGTACGCAAGATCTTTCGCAAATTCACCGGCAATTTTACCTTCGTGGTGGTGACCGACCGGGAGGATCTGGATGGACAAATCTATCGCAATTTTCTGCATACTGGCACTGTGCAAAAGCATGAGGCGGCGCAGCCCGTCAATAGCGAGGAATTGCGTAGTTTCCTCACGGGGAACAAGCGCATGGTGTTTACGCTGATTCATAAGTTCCGTTATTCCAAAGGAAAGAATTATCCAGTGCTGTCCTCACGCGACGATATCGTGGTGATTGTGGATGAGGCGCACCGTACCCAATACAAGACGCTGGCGGAAAACATGCGGGCGGGGTTGAAGAACGCGAACTATCTCGCGTTTACCGGTACCCCCTTACTGGGGTCACAGCGCAAGACCAATGCATGGTTCGGAGATTACGTTTCCGAGTACAACTTCCAGCAGTCGATGGATGATGGCGCGACGGTGCCGCTGTTCTACGAGAAGCGGGTGCCGGAGGTGCTGATCCAGAATGATGACTTGAGTGAGGAGTTTTACCAGATCCTGGAAGATGAAAATCTGGACGAGGCGCAGCAGGCCAAGCTGGAAAGGCAGTTTTCCCAGGAGCTTGAGGTGATCAAGCGCGACGACCGGCTGGAGACGATTGCGCGGGATATTGTTTATCACTTTCCCCGGCGCGGTTATCTCGGCAAGGGACTGGTGGTAACGGTAGATAAATTCACCGCCGTGAAGATGTATGACAAGGTGCAGCGGCTGTGGAAGGAGGAGATCAAGGCGTTACGCAAGCGGATTGCGCAATCGACCGATGAAGTGGAAAAGGCGCGCTTCAAGAAGATCGTCGATTATATGCGCGGCGTGGAAATGGCGGTCGTGACCAGCGCCAACGTCAGTGAAGAGAAAAAATTCAACGATCAGAAGCTGACAGTCATTCCGCACTGCCAGCGGGTGGAACGGCTGGATGAACACGGTCACGATATCGAATACAACTTCAAGGATCCGGAACACCCGCTGCAGTTGGTGTTCGTGTGCGCAATGTGGCTGACAGGTTTCGACGCACCTACTGTGTCCACGCTGTACCTCGATAAGCCGATGAAGGGGCATACCTTGATGCAGACGATTGCGCGCGCCAATCGTGTGACATCGTGGCAGATCAACGGCGTGTCCAAACGCAACGGCGAAATCGCCGATTACTACAACGTTTTCCGGAACATGAAGAAGGCCTTGAAGGACTACGCGCAAGGCCAGGAAGGCGAGGATGGGGCGCCGCCGGTGAAAGAGAAGGCTGCATTGTTCACGTTGCTGGATGATGCGATTGCACAGGGGCTGGAGTTTTGTGGTGGAAAGGGTGTGGCGCTGGCGGAAGTGCTGATACATGACGACGTATTCGAGAAGCTGGGGCGCTTCAATGCCTTCGCAGATACCTTGTTGGCCAACGATGAGTGGCGCAAGGCATTCAATGTTTACGAGAATGCTGTTTCTTCACTTTACGAAGCCTGCAAACCTGAAATTCTGGGAAGAAGAGAAAAGGGGCGAACAGTCGCAGCATTCCAGTATCTGCGCGGCGTGATTGATAGTTTGGTCGGACAGACGGATATCAATGCCGTCAGCCTGCGCATCGCAGAGCTTCTGGATGAGAGTGTGGTGGTGGACGACGCCGAGGCATTCAAGGCGCGGCAGCACAGCGCGGAATACCAGATCATCCAGAAGGGACGCACTTGGGATCTCAGTAAGATCAATTTTGAAAAGCTGAAGGAAGAGTTCCAGCAAGCGGCCTATAAGAACATCGAAATTGCGGATCTGCGCGCATTTTTGAAACACAAACTGGATTTGATGTTGCAGCAGAACAGGACGCGTACCGATTTTTCCGAGCGGATGCAACGTATTATCGATGTCTATAACGCAGGCGGATCATCGACGGAAAACTACTACGAAGAGTTGATGCGCTTTGCGGAAGATATGAGAGCGGAAGACGAGCGGCATATCCGCGAGGGTTTGACCGAAGATGAGTTGGAACTGTTCGATCTGTTGAAAAGGGACCGCATGACGGAGAAGGAAACGCAGGAAGTGAAATTAGCCGCAAAGTCGCTCCTGCATCGTCTGCGAGAAGAGCAGCCGAAGGTGTTGGTACAAGATTGGTATCGAGACACCCAGACAAAGAATGTAGTGCGCTCCGCGGTCGAGCAGGTATTGGACACGAACCTACCAGCAAGTTATGACCGGGTTCTTTTCAAAGAAAAATGTGATGGTGTGTTCGATATGATAATTGACTACGCGAGTCGTGGAAGGAAGTGGGTTGCACAGATGGAACGTCGTGCATAGATAGCGTACTGTTTGATTGAACGGTAAGCGGAATTTGGTAGAACAGGGAAGAATATGAAAAAACCGATGTGGATGGTTCGCGCGGAAGTTGGGGGAAGGTATTTCGAGGAATTCAAGACCTTATCCATTGTGGCCATCGGGTGGGCGGACGTAGGCGACATGTCGATGCTTAAAACGCGCGATGATTTTACTCAGGCTATCAATCGCGTTTACAAGGACATGAAAAAAGCCCAGGTGGCGATGTCGAGCAGCCAAACCTATCGATTCGTACGCGAGATACAGAATGGTGACCGCGTAATTACCTACGATCCTTCGGAGCGCGTTTATCTAGTCGGAACCATCGTGAGTGAATATGAGTATGTCCCTGACCTGATACAGGACGATCCAAATATTCGTCGCGTTAGGTGGGAGGGAGAAGTCTCGCGCGATGTGCTTTCGGTATCTGCGAGAAACAGCCTCGGGGCGATATCTACTCTGTTTCTGATTCCACCGGACGTAGCAAAAGAAATTGAATCGCTTGTCACTACGCCAGGTAAAACGAATGCTGCAGATGAGCAGAAGAATGAGGAAGAGCAACAGCAGGTTGATCTGTTGCTAAAGGATGTTCAGGCCAAGGGATTCGAGTTTATTAAGGATAAGGTCAACCGTTTAGACTGGGATGAACTGCAGGAACTGGTCGCTGGCCTTTTACGTGCAATGGGGTACAAAACCCGCATTTCTCCTAGCGGCTCCGACCGAGGTAAAGATATTGTGGCGTCTCCCGACGGACTGGGATTTGAAAATCCTCGTATTGTTGCGGAGGTGAAGCACCGCTCTGCCGCGATGGGGTCTCAGGAGATTCGGAGTTTTCTTGGCGGCCGTCATAAAGACGATAAAGGTCTTTATGTAAGCACCGGAGGATTCACCAAAGATGCTCGTTACGAAGCGGAACGAGCGAGCATCCCCTTGACGTTAATGGATATAGACGACTTGGTGAAATCCTTATTGGAGCACTACGAGAAAATGGATGCAGATGCACAACGATTAGTGCCTCTCCGGAAAATTTATTGGCCAGGATAGCTCCAATCGGCATCGCCTGTCTAAGCCGTATTGGTTCCTACTTGGCGTGTCCGACAAGCGGGAATCGACCAGCTTATTTCGTAAAGTTGCAGTGAATCGGGACACGGATTTAAAGGGGCTAGGGTCGCATAAAAAAAGTATGCGAGCCTGGCCCTTTAGTTTAATCCGAGGCGCTGGTCGGGAAGAACGAGAAACTGGAAATTGGGAAATGAGGTTTGGCTCAATCCGGAGCGGCTTCAGACGGAATAATTAAAGCAGGCAGCTTGAGGTCACGCGACAACTACGTTGACACACACCGGTTTTCACTTTGAGACAGGCAGCCCTCTTTTCATCATAATCCTGTCGATCTGCTCCTTGAGCACACCAGCATTCAGCATCTGTTTATCAAGAAATCCATCCGCTCGTGCCTGTATCGCAACGTCGGCGCAGTTTTCTTTCGTATCCGCGGTGATCATCAACACGGGTAAATGTCGCAAGACACCGCTTGCCCGTATTGTGCGCAGCAACGTCAATCCATTCATGGCCGGCATGTTCCAATCCGTGATCACGAAATCCACCTCGATGCCAAGAAACTTCTCAGAACGAATAAGGCTCAAGGCTTGCAGGCCATCTGCTGCTTCGGATACGCGGGTGTAACCTAATCCATTCAGCAGAGCGGTGATGATGAGTTGGGTAATGGGCTGATCGTCAACAACGAGAAAATGACACGGTATGGGCATCATCAATTTGGTCCTTACAGATATAAATTTCGCTTGTTTTTTCTTGGCTACTCTATGGTGCAAATCAATAAACTACGATATACGTAGTATCTGGCATACCAAAAAATTACGATTCTCGTAGTTCTCTTTATTGCTGAGGACTACAGAATGAGCACTTCCAATGAAACCTGGGGGCGTCGCCTCAAGGAAGCCCGGGTCAATGCAGGCTTGTCACAGAAGCAGTTGGGGATACTGGCTGGTTTGGATCAGTTTGTTGCAAGCACCCGGATCAACCGCTATGAACTGGGCGTTCACAAGGCTGACTATTTGATTGTTCAGAATCTGGCTCAAATATTGGATGTGCCGACCGGCTATTTCTATACCGAAGAAGACGATTTAGCCGAACTCATGCTGACCTATCACAGGTGTTCGGCACGAAAGAAGAGCGAGATTGGTAAAGTGATTCGGAAATTGATGGGCTAGCAGCCTGTCGGAGGAACAATCGAGCACAGACCCTGAGGTTTCCCCTCAAAGGGAGGCAATGTCGAGCAGCGAGAAATCTTCAAGGTCAATATTCGTAGCATCACCTGCAAAATCAGGGGCTTTACATTCTAAAAATTCAGTATATTATGTTAAATATATTTAACATATGTACCCATGAATTTACCTCAAATCGGCCACGCGATCCGCGCGCAACGCATCAGTTTCGGCTTGTCTCAACAACAGCTCGGGGATATTGCCGGCCTGTCGCGCGTCACCATCAACCAGTTGGAAAATGGAACACTCGACGATTTAGGTTACAGCAAGCTCAATAACGTTCTCGATACTCTTGGCATCACCATGGAAACAAAAGAGAAAAAAGGTCATCAACATGCATTGGCGCTGGCCGCTCAAACTGCCAGCACCAGTTATAAGGCGGTGCTTACGCCGGGCATGCTGAAAAAGATCCTGCAATCCGGTGACGCGCCCAAACAATTCGAGGCGCATATCATGACACTGCTCGATGAGGCTCCCACTGCCATTGTTCTAGGCGCAGTAAAGGAAGCCGCAGCACATGATGTACCTGCAAAAAAAATCATGAAGCATTTGTCTAAATGGGCGAGGCAATGGCACGCAAACAATCCGATTTGGGCATAGCAAATCCGGCGTCGCAAGAAATCTGGCAAAGCCTGTTTGCCAAGGCGCTTACGCTGATCGACGAAATTGAAAAGCACGGAACAAAGGATCTTTTCTGGACGTTTGGTGGCGGGACGGTTCTGATGCTGCGCTATCGCCATCGCATGAGCAAAGACATCGATATCTTTGTGCCGGACCCACAGTCTTTTGGTTATATTTCACCGCGGCTGAGCGATGTTGCTGAAAGCTTGACGACGGATTATGTAGAGGCTGCATCCTATGTAAAACTGTTTTTCAAGGAAGGTGAAATCGATTTTGTTGCTTCGCCAAATTTGACAATCCCGGGTTATGTAGTCGAGACCATCATGGGCAGGAAAGTCCGATTGGAAACGTCCGCTGAAATCATTGCAAAAAAGCTTTGGCATCGTGGCGACAGGATCACGGGACGGGATATTTTTGATTACGCACTCGTTGCACAAAAAGAGCCGGAAAGTCTGATGGCGACCAGTGAATTTTTAATCAGACATGCCGACAAGATATTGGAATCACTGATAGTCAGAAGCGTTCCGTTGCGAATTCAGTTTGAGGCTATTGAAACGCTTGAGTTCAATCCGACGTTTGAGGAGTCATGCGAGCTGTTGGCTGATGGATTGGCTGAAATGGTTGCGCGCTCAAAAGGCACCCCTAAGAAAGCGTAGCGAATACCTAAATGCTGCTTGGCTGAGAAGTTTTTATTTGGCTTCGCTACGCGGAATGATGGTCGCATTGACAACCGGGGACAGACCACGGTTTCTGGCAACATGCCCCCCTCAGAAACCGTGGTCTGTCCCCGATTGTCCTATTTCGGATGACCGAAGTAAGTGCCATTCTGGTCGATCCCGATAAAGCGTTATATCGAGACTGACCCTGCCCCTTTTGCTCATGCGCCAGCCAGCCGGAATGCGTACCCCATGTCATTTATCTCACGCTGCGGCACGCCCAACGCTTGAGCCGCAGTGCGCCACTGGCTGGTCACCTCTTTGACATGATCGGCGATCGCCTGTGCTTTTTCGGTGGTGAGCCGGAACACCGGTGCAACACTTAACGCCAACTCAATATCAAGGTCATTGCTGTCCTGATTCACATTGAGCTTGAGGCCCGCCCCGCCGTCAGGAATCGGATTGATGTCGTATGCCGGTGATAACCTCCAGCCTCGCGCCGGGTCCAGCAAGAAGCCGTGATTGCGCAGATGGTCGTCCGTGTTGGATACATACATGTTAAAGACGATGCGTGTCCACAGCTCTCGCAGATCGTCATTTGTGTCAGCACCGTGCTGTATCAGCACTTGCGCCAGTTCCAGATAGCTGACGCCCGTTGATTCGTCGTCGCCGTCCTTATGTCCTGTCAATGTCATGGCTGACGCAAAATGCAGGCGCTCGCCTTCATCAGTGCGGTCAAAGCGACGGACCAGGAAGGTGTGGTGGTCGGAGGAGAACTGATCTACCCGTGCTTCCGGTACATTAATGCCACACGCTTCTGCCAACGTGATTGCCACCAGCTCCCAAGCCGCCATGTTCCGGGTATCGCGCGTGCTCGGGAATTTTGCAATCCAGAGATGGCCATCCGGGTCGACTACGCTAGCTTTAGGCCGCGCGCCGCCCAACGAGCCACCGGGTGAAATCAGCATGCGTAGCCAGTCATCCACGCGCGCCGAGTCGTCATCCGGGTTGCGCTCAAGACTTAAGCTGGCCTCTTCCAAAGCACGGAGCTGCACAAAGGGCGGTGCCGCCTGGTTATGATTGTTATCCAGGAAGTCACCCTCGTCGTTCAAGCTAAACCGCAGTGCCCCAACACGGAATTCATCATGTACGCCCAGCAGGTAGTCTGATTCAACCAGCCTCTTGTCAGGAGCCACCAACCCATTTCGCTTTTGTCGATCCAGTCGACGTTTCATCAACATCCGCCCCCACCGGTCGGGAGAGGAGTCGAGAAACAGGCCAAAGTTTGCCAAGCCCTGAGGACAGAACTGACGGCCGGCATACAGTTGTAAATGCGGGTCCAGCTGATATGCACAAAGCTCTGGCCGATTCAGTGCAGCCGCGTCAAACTCGAAGGCGAAGGTCTCATTGCCACGTGCCGCTATTGGCCATAGGGTTCCCAATTTGAAAGGCTCGTTCCCGGGCATCCAATCTGCATACACTGCAATGAATTTTTCCCTCTCGGCTTTATTCTTGGCCATCAGCAAGTCTCGTTGGATTAAGGCTTATTCTTACCTGGCGGCAGCTTAAAGTTAATAGCCTTTAGTAAATCGGTGGCGCTGACGCTTCGGGTACTACCTTTCGGTTTCGAGCCATCAGTCTTTTCGGCCTGGATTACCTGTGCAGGCTTGGCCTTTCGCACATGCAACTTCGCCCCACCCGGTGCCATTACAAATTGACCCGTTCTTGCTTTGATAAAGCGCCTTTGCCGCACTCCGCCTTGCAGTTCAGAATCTTGCAAATGACGGCCAAGCTGGTCATCCGTTGCCCACTTCGCTACGTCATCTTGCAGTTGCAGCACCTGCATTACCGCCAAGTATGCACCCATGGACACCCCTGGAAGACCGCGCTCCACACGCCGCAGGGTCACTTCCGTCATACCTGCTCGATCGGCCACTTCTTTTGCCAGCAGCCGGCGTCGCAGGCGCGCAAGGCGAAGCCTCTCTCCAAATGCCTTTAAGAGATTCTCGGTCGGGGGTAGCAGAGGGGATGTCGCGTTCGCCATAACAGCACTATCCTATCATCGAATAGCCATAAGACGATAATATTTTATCGCTCAAATTCAATTAACAAGCTATTTGCACGATCATTTAAAGATACTATTCTATCGCTTGCACTCATTATGTCGATAATATAGTGATATCGAAATGACTCATGTACAACACAACAAAAGACAACCGGGGACAGACCAAAGACAACCGGGGACAGACCACGGTTTCTGGCAACATGCCCCCTCAGAAACCGTGGTCTGTCCCCGGTTGCCTCCGTGGTCTGTCCCCGGTTGCCTCCCCCCGGTTGTCTCCCATAAAGTCATGCGTATAATCGTTCGGAGCCTATCGACCACTTTCCAATTGTTCCCATGCCCAAGCGTATTCTGTTTAGCGAGATTGCCAAAACCAAGCTCTTTGCCGGCATCGGATTTGGTTTTATCGCGTTTTGCCTCGCTAATGCAATCGCGTGCACGGCTTCGGAAGCAGTCGAAGTCACCGTCAATTTTTCGGGGATCGTGGATCATGCGTCCGGTCCGGGCGCCAAACAATTTCGGAAAGGTGAACTGGTCACCGGCTCCTACAAACTTGATACGTCTGTCCTCGACCTTGCTCCGGCGGATCCAAACAAAGGTCAATATAGAAACGGGCTGATTGCAACAACGATAAATTTTCCAGACAGTGGCCAAACTTTTTCGCATGAATGGGGACCAGGACTTTTTGCCGATGTTTCGGTTTCAAAAAATCTGAAGTTTTCATCCGTGTCCCGCGATGACGTGAACATATCCGCGTGGCACCGAAAAGGAGGAACTCTACTGGATGGCATAGCGCCATGTTGCGTGGAGATTGGCTTTAGCGCTTCGACTAACCCCGATCAAATTCCGCAAATGCTCGTCAACGATTCCATTCCGATGCATCCGCTTGCCTACACGTACGCCAATTTACATTTGGGCTCCAGCGCGGGATGGACTGATGTTTTTATTAAACCGGTTCTGAGCCCTGATTCCAAGAACGCGACCGCTTCCCCTGAAGTCGCCTTATTGCCGGCCGATGAGGTCACTGTCGAGTTTTCGGGAATCGTGGAGTCTGCAACGGGCCCGCACGCCAATCGATTTCGAAAAGGGGAACTTGCCACCGGAACCTACAAACTCAACAAAGCCGTCGCCAACCATGGATCACGTGACCCGACTATAGCCGTATATAACAACGCGTTCATCGGCGCAACGGTTAGTTTCCCGGGAAGCGGGCTGACATTCTCTCAGGGGTTCGGAGGAGCTGATTACAACGCTGTGACGGTCCAAAAATCGTCGAGGAAATGGAAATATTACGAGTTTGGCGAACACGTGAGTATGACTGGAGGACATCGTACAGGAGGAAGCCTTTTAGGTGGCGAGGCTCCCTGTTGTTTGAGTTTGAGTTTTTCCACTCCCACGCCACGTGACGACATCGATTCAATGCTCGCAAATGTCGCCATCCCGACCAAGCGCCTTGCGTTCGCCATGATAAAGATAAATTTGAAAACCAGCGGCGGATATACTGAAATAGCCCTTAGGCCGGGTTCAGTTGCCAAACCCGGCGCAGCTTTTGGCTTCCGTTCCTGGATCGAAGAATTTCTCGGGATAGGTTCGAAGTAATTTGGCTAGTGGGCCGACCAGATGGAATTAAAGGGGCCAGGGTCGCATTAAGAATATGTGACCCTCGCCCCTTAACTGACTGGGGACAGACCACGGTTTCCAACGCCGGCGATCGCAAGAATGGGGTCAACGGGATTGCCGTGCGGGTCATCGACTATGCGTTGCCGCATGTACCCGACAGCGAACCGATGTATCGCCTGCTGACCACGCTGCACGATGAAAGGCTGGCGCCCGCACCCATGCTGGCGGCGCTGTATCACGAGCGATGGGAAGTGGAACTGGTGTTTGATGAACTCAAGACGCATCTGGTGCAACGCCGCCGCATCTTCCGCAGCAAGACGCCGGAATTGGTGCGGCAGGAATTCTATGGCTGGGTAATGGCGCATGCGGATTCCGCCAAGGAAATGATCGCCTCAAAGGTCTCTGGAATATTTCGGTGCGGTGGCAGGATCTCAGAGCCTGCCGCGAGGCCGAGGCGACCACCGAAGAACATGACGTACGGCGTGTTGTTTTCCAAAAAGACTGGAAAGGCATCCGTCGTCAACGGAACGGGGATCGACCGTGACACGGACCCAGGTACATTTTTGGGATCTCCTTTCAACGTACGAAGTACTTTGACATCTCCGGTTTTCACTTCGACACCGGGCGCGCGCTTAACATGCAGATTTACGACCTGCGCCACTACAACCGTATCGGCATCGCGGCAGCCGCGAGCTACGCGTTCCTCTAAAGTGGGGAAACCTTCTATCGGCGGCGCCGCAATGGCAAGCTCAGGGAGAGTGTGCAACACAACAGCAAGAAAAATTGCTTTGTACATCATTCATATGCCTCTACACGTTGAACCGCCGGATCCGCATCCAGGTTCTTGTTGCCGTCTAACGACCAAGCTCACCGACGGCAATGAAGCGCAGCGAAATTGCCGCCGGTGCAGCGCCTTGTTGGGCTCCTCTCATAGAGCCTGCGCACCCCAATACAGCAGACCAGAACAAATGAACCAAAACAGCCACTGACTCAAGAGGAGATAGTCTCTCAGACTACGACGCAACACCAGCAACTGGATAAGCCATGCCGCGCCCCATAGTGCAAAAAAGACCGAAGCGGCCAAAGCTACCTCGCGCTTGGCGGGTACGAGTTCGGTAGCACCCAGCGCAAACAGCAACAGAGACAGCACGAACAAATCGACCGTGACCATCTGGAAGGCGCAAAGGGATTGGACCCAGTTGCGCTCCACGGTGGCGGAATTGCCGCCGGCAACAGCGTCCGGCGCGGACGGCCGCGTAGTCAGCGCCTCACGGTTGCCAACTATCGTATGAGCCACGAAGGCAATAAAGACGATCGCAGCAGCAATTAAGATTGGAATGCTCATGAGTTTCCTTACGCCCAAACGCCGAGCTAACGGCGTGGCAGACTTTACTGCAATTCCGGTTGAGCGACGAGTTAAAAATATCACTCGGCTGCATTTAAGTTTCCTAGCTCTTTGATCGCGGTTTGCTCCGGCACAATCTCGAATCTATTCCAAAGATCATCTCTTTGCGTGCCGCGATATGAGCCAGGTGCCCATATACTTGATTTGATATGTTGAGCTACTTTAGCAAACGCATATAGTCGGCAGTACACCGTGTCATGTGTTCACCTTAATGATGACCAGACGCCCTAGGGTCCGCGCAGCAATAAGTTAGGTCATTTGGCGGTCGTAGCGGGATGCACTGCAAGGCGTACGGCGCGACGCAGTGCGAGCACTGCTAGCGACGGACAACGCGGCAGGGCGCCCGGTACGGCCAGCAAAATTGCCTAACTTATTGCTGCGCGGACCCTAAGCAGGTAAACATAATATTTTTGACATGTCGGCTCGATGCTCCCCTCTCCCGCGGGCGGGAGAGGGGCCGGGGGTGAGGGAGATTGAAAGAGCCGAGCATTTACAGTCCCCCTCAGAGCAGTGCTCTGAGTCCCCGACCCTTCTCCCGCCTGCGGGAGAAGGGAGCAAAACGCGGCATGAAACGCTTTTCCAAGCTGAGGGGTGAACTGCAATTGTTCCGTTATTTTGTTAAAAGAATTTTGTATACCTGCTTAGTTGATGTCTTGGGACAGGCCGGGTCTTATGCTAACTCGTCGTTGCACATTGACGCTAGGTGCCAGTGAACTTAAGCGCTAGGTGCTTGGAGAATCCTTTGAACAGTAGTCAGATTTTTTGGTGGCGTTTACTCGTTGCGGCCACGGCGGGCCTCATGCTGTTCGGGCTAATTCTTGTCGTCATGCCAGGCTTCACGCTGCAAAGTTTCAGCCTGCTGGTTTATGCATCTACCGCACATCTCAATACATTTGGCCCTGAGGCTATGGCTTATATCAGCCTTGTTCATGCAGTTTTGGGCTCTGTCATGTTCGGCTGGGGTGTCGTGCTTATGTTTCTCGCGCTTGGTCCAGTTCGTAGAGGTTCCAAAGACGCATGGCGCATGTTCGTTGTCTCACTTGTCGCTTGGTTCATCCCAGACACCGCATATTCATTGCTTTCTGGCTTCTGGCAAAACGCTGTTCTAAATGCAGGGTTTGCTCTCATGTTCGCAATTCCGCTCACCATATTACGGTCATTCACAACGCATGAGCGCGCCTAACACTGCGCTTACTTCGTTCGCTGGGACGGGCTAAAGCTCGCCCCTTAGCTTAATCGTCATATCGCATGAACGTTGAACGAACACATTCAACGCAGCACCGAAGGCCTTGGTGGTGTGGCAGGTAATGACCCTGATTCAACTACCCATCATCCTGTTCAGCACACCCAAACCATCCCTCGACCTGACCCAGCCGGAAATCCGGAACATCCGTATCATGGGATATCAAATAATGAAACGACATCTACGGAGAAGACGATGAACAATCTGGCTGGAAAAATTGCCTGGGTTACAGGTGCGGGATCGGGTATCGGGCTGGCTGCCGCGCAGGCGCTTGCCTCGGCCGGCGCTACTGTCGTGCTGTCGGGGCGGCGCATCGAACTTCTCGAAAAAGAAGTCGCGGCGATCGTGTCCGCTGGCGGACATGCGCAGGCGATGGCCCTTGATGTGAGTGATCCCGATGCGGTAACGCGGGTAGCGCAGGCAATCCTGGCGCAGCACGGTGCGATCGATATTCTCGTCAATAGCGCCGGTCTGAATGTGCCCAATCGTTTCTGGAAGGATCAGACGCCTGGTGGATGGAACGAGGTAATACGCATCAACCTGGACGGAAGCTTTTATTGTATTGCGGCCGTATTGCCGTCCATGCGCGAGCGCCGGGACGGATTGATCATCAACATTTCGTCGTGGGCGGGGAAGTACAATTCCAGCGTAACGGGTCCGGCTTACAACGCGGCCAAACATGCCGTCGTCGCCATGACCGAGAATTTGAATCAGGAAGAATGCATCAACGGGATTCGCGCCTGCGTCATCTGTCCCGCCGAAGTTGCCACGCCGATCCTGGACAAGCGCCCGATCCCGCCGAGCGCCGAAGAACGGGCGAGGATGTTGCAGGCCGAGGACCTCGGCCGCACTATCCGCTTCATTGCCGAAATGCCGGCACATGCCTGCATCAACGAAATCACCATCAGCCCGACCTGGAACCGCTTCTTCCTGAGAGGGGTTGCCGCCTGACGCGATTGGCTGTGCCTGGTGATTGCGGCGTCAATCCGGGACTTGTGTTGAAATCGCCCGGATGATCGCCGCGGGTTTCCTCAACCGGCGACTGCTCGATCTATTTCACGCCAATTGCATGATCGACAGAAATTTTCCCGCCGCCACGCGCAATCAGGTACAGCAGCAAGCCGGCCCATGACAAATGCGTCGGCCATGCGTCCGGATAAACAAAGATCTGGATCACCGCGGTCATGCCGAGCAGCGCAAGCGCGGACAGCCGGGTGAACAGGCCCAGCACCAGCAGGATCGGAAACAGGTGTTCGGCATAGGTCGCCATGTGCGCCGCGACGTCGGAAGGCAGCAGCGGGACTTTGTATTCTTCCTGGAACAGGGCGTAAGCGCTGTCATTGACGGTCAGGAATCCGTCGACCTTGGTGCGGGCTGAATAAAAGAAGATCGCGGCGATCGCGATGCGATCGACAAGCGCAAGCGATGTGTGGTTGATCAGGTTTTCCAGTTTGCCGGCAAGGCGGTTCCATAATCCGCGAACATCCCTGGGTGCGGCACTGTTGTCAACGGTTGCGGTTTTCATGAGGTTTTCCTTCCGGTAGTTTGCTTGTCAGTCCTGTTCATACGATTGAATCAACCGAGTGAAAGCCATAGATCGTCCCAGTCGTTGGGCTGGAACAATCCTTCTCTTTTCAATAGCTGTTTATGCGTCTTGTCGAGCACGAAATGCGTCGGCTTCTTCACAATCGTGCCGAATGTATCCTGGTGGTTCGGTGCTTCTCTCCACACAATCGGAAATCGCTGGTCCGGTGCAAGCGACAAATCGACAATCCGCATGTACTCCTTGAAATCCTCGTGTTTTGCGTCGAGGCTTACGCCGATCATCACGAAGTTGCGCGCCTTGTTTGCCACATGGAATTCGCGCATCAATTTGAGATCCGCGCTGCACGAGGCACAGCCGGCAGTAAAAAACGTCACCAGACACACCTTTCCCGCATAGGTTTGCAGATTGACCGGCTTGCCGCTGTGGTCGAAGCCCGCAAGTGCATGCATCTGCGCCGGGCCGGACTGCGCGTAGGCGGCCGGAACGGCGAGGGCGCCTGCACCGGCGGCCAGCGTGGACAGGAATCGTCTTCTATTCATTGTTTTCTCCTGATTTCTTGATAACGCTGCGCAACGAGTGCGAGGCCGAACCTCGACAATGGTGGCGAAGTCATGAAAATTCCGTGATCGCGTGGGTAGCCGGCTTGCCCATCCCGCCGAATGCGCCGGCCGCCAGCAATCCTGATAGCAGTAAGCCAAGGTCGGTTTCCTGATTCACGCCAAGTGCAGCCGCGGCCGCGTCGGCCAAGGGGCGGCCCGCGTTACAGGCATCAAGGAAAGCGCAGCCCGCGGCATCCAATGCGGTCCATGTCACTACCTCATGCGGCCGAACCAGCAGCACGCCTTCACCTTGCCATTCGATCTCGCTGTCGTCCTCGATCGCCTCGCGGTTCCTGCGCCATATCGAGTAAATCGGTTGCTCGGTAAACCAAGCCCAGCGTGCGGCGGGATGCGGGTGCAGCACGATGCCGGCGAGTTGTTCCGGCGGGAAGCCGGAGATAGTCAAAGGGTCGAGCGGCGGCTGATCCGGGGCGGCGTGGACATCGGTCCATAGACGGTCGAGCCGCGCCACATCGGGAAGATAGGATAATTCCGCAGCCGGTTCGAATCCCTCCAGAAACGCCGCAAACTGTTTGCCGTAACAAAGCATGCGCGCATCGTCGGGCAAATGGGTTCGGACATAGACGGCGGCTGCAGCGCGAAACCATTCTTCACCGACCAGCCGCGTGACCGACGGATAATTGGCCTGCAACGCATCGATGCAGCCCTTCATCACGGTGTTGCGATAGACGGAAAATCCCGGCTGGTGCGCCAGTGCGGCGACTTCGGAGGCACTGTCAGGTTCCGCCGCAAGCAAGGCTTGCGCAAAGCTGTCCTGGAAACGGGAGAGCGCGGTACTCATACGCAGATTTCCTTGACCAGCGATGCATGCGCCAGCGCCTCGGCGATGTCGCGCTCGGCGAGCAGGGTGTCGAAATCGGGCAGGTTATCGTCGCGCTCGATCAGGGTCGGGCGCGCACCGATCCGGTCGATGAGCCGCTTGTGCAATGCCCATACTTCTGGCGCAACCGGCGCATCGTGCGAGTCGATCAAGAGCGACTCGCCGAGATTGGGGTCGGGGGTATGGCCGGCGACGTGAATTTCCATCACCAAGTCGCCGGGAAAGCGGTCCAGGTAGTGCGGCGCCGAATAGCCGAGATTGCACGCTCCGACATGGACATTGTTGACGTCGAGAAGCAGGCCGCAACCGGAGCGCCGGGCGATTTCGGTCAGGAAATCGATTTCATCCCATTCATGATGGTCGATCCGTACATAATGTGACGGGTTTTCAATTGCGATGCGCCGCCCCAGCGCTTCCTGCGTGCGTGCGATGTTGTCGATGATGCGCGATAGCGATTCATTCGTTCTCGGAAACGGCAACAGGTCGGGATGATATGCGCCGCGCCAGGTGGACCAGGCCAGATGTTCCGATATCAGTGCCGGTTCGATCCGGTGCGCCAGTGCGGCCAGCCGGTGCAGGTGTGCCGCATCGGGTTCGGCGTCGGCGGCGAGCGAGAGCGATACGCCGTGCAGCGAAATCGGGTGCCGCGCGCGCATCGCTTCGAGCCATTGCAGCCGGGGGCCGCCCGCGACCAGGTAGTTTTCCGGGTGTACCTCAAACCACAATCCGTCGGCACGGCAGGCCAATGCCGCGTCATAATACTGCGGCTTGAGGCTCAGTCCGGCTGTCAGGATTGCGGTCATCGGTACGTCCTAACTTCAGGCCTTGATCGGCTTGAGCGAACCGCTGCCTTTGGACGTCTTGATGGTCTCGCAGGTGCCGGCCGGGACATGTTTCCAGGCATTGCCCTGATAGTCGACTTTCGAGGTGCCGGCGCAGGAGGTGCCGGGGCCGGCGGCGCAGTCGTTTTTACCGGCAAGCGATACGCCGTAGCATTTTTCCACGGCAGGCTTGCTGTCCATGGCTTTCTTGTCTTGTGCCTGCGCGACGCCGGAGGCGAGGGCGGCAAGGGTAAATGCTGCGACGGCGAGGGAACGTGTTTGCATAATTGAAGCTCCTGTAAAATTCGGAAGGGACAACCGGCGCTGGTCCGGAAAAGACCAGCAAGCAGGTTGTCTGCTGGTTAATTCGTCCGAATATCGAAACAGGTTACAAGAAACATCATAAATATTTATATATTTTTTATCGGGCGGCTGTAACCGAATGCAAGCATTTTACGAATACATAAAAGAGTACCGTGCGCCGTTGTCCGGATTGCGCCTGAAAGACGGCATGATGTTTTCCGGAGTCGCAACGTGAGCGCTGGTGAAGACAAGCTGAAGAACCTGATGGTTCTCGGCAATGCCGGCGACACTGCCGCCTACCATGCTTTCTTGAAGGCGTTGAGCGCGCATTTGCGGGCATTTTTCAGACGGCGGCTGGTCCAGTTGCCGGACGAAGCGGAGGATCTGGTGCAGGAAACGCTGTTGGCGGTGCACAACTATCGTCATACCTATGACGCAAGCCAGCCGTTGACCGCATGGGTTCATGCGATCGCGCGCTACAAACTGGCCGACATGCTGCGGCGACGGACCGGGCGCGAGGCATTGAACGATCCGCTGGACGATGAGGCCGATGTGCTGGTGTCGTCGGACGAGCAAGCCATGGATGCAAAGCGCGATGTCGCGACATTGCTGGCCCAATTGCCCGACCGTCAGCGGCTGCCGATCCAGTACGTGAAGCTGGACGGACTGTCTGTGGTGGAGGCTGCGCGCCTGACGGGAATGTCCGAGTCCGCCATCAAGGTCGGCGTGCATCGCGGTTTGAAGGCGCTGGCGGAAAAAATGAGGGTAAGCAATGAACACTGATGAACTGGTGACACTGCTGGCGAAGGGCGCCGGCCCGGTTGAGCCCGATGCGGCGAGGCGCCGCTTTGCGATGGCGCTCGGCTGGGGCATGGCAGGCACCACGCTGGCAATGGCGATGGCGCTCGGAGTGCGGCCGGATATTGTCGCGGTGTTGTCGGTTCCGATGTTCTGGGTCAAGCTGATGTTTCCGGCACTGGTTGCCGTGACGATGTTGTATGCGGCGACTCGGCTGGCCCGCCCAGGCGCGCGGCTTGGCCGTGCGCCTGCAATGCTGGGTGTGCTGGTCGCCGTGGTTTGGGTGCTCGGCATATTTGCACTGCTCGGCGCGGCGCCTGAAGAGCGCAAATATCTTGTCTTCGGCGATACCTGGATATTCTGCCTGATCAGTATCCCGCTGCTGTCCATCCCGGTGTTCATCGCGGTGATCTGGGCGATGAAAGGCCTTGCACCGACGCGCCTTTCGCTCGCCGGCGGTGCTGCGGGATTGCTCGCCGGTGCGGTAAGCGCCGCGGTGTATGCCCTGCATTGCCCTGAACTGGAAGCGCCGTTCATCGCGATCTGGTATGTGGTCGGCATGTCCATCCCGGCATTTGCGGGCGCCATGATCGGCCCGCGCCTGCTGCGCTGGTAACTGTCGCCGGCCCGCACGGGGTTCAACCGCTGCGAGTGCGTTGCAGCCATGCCCGGGGCGACATGCCGATTCTCGATGTGAACGCCTTGGTAAAGGCCGGCTGGCTGCCGTAGCCGACGTCAAGCGCAACGGTTTTCACAGGCCTGTTTTTTTCAAGCAGACTTTGCGCCAATACGATCCGCCAGCCGGTCAAGTAATCGGCCGGCGTGGTTCCGACAACCTCATGAAAACGCGCGGCGAATCTGCTGCGCGACATACCGGCGAGTTTCGCAAGCTGCTCCAGATTCCACGGTTGCGCCGGGTCGTCGTGCATGCTCATGAGCGCATGCGCCAGGCCGGCATCGGCCATTCCCGCCAGCATGCCGGTAGCGACCTGATTGGTTTCGATGGCGTGGCGGATGACCTGGACCACCAATACATCGCATAACCTGTCGAGAATCAATTGCTTGCCGCTGCGGCTGCGAAATGCTTCATCGAATAAAAGTCCCAGTGTCGGGGCCAACTCCGCCAATCGATCCAGCGCGATCTGCAGATAATCAGGCAGGGCTCTTGCCAGCGGATTTTGTGCGCCGTTCTGGAATGCGATCGTCGCACAAAGAACTTCGGCGGCGCTATTCGGCGGCACCACGAGACGGTGGCTCAATGCGCGCGGATAAAAGAGCAGGGTCGGTGTATCAATATGCAGCGACGGATTGCCGGGGTGATGAACCGTTACCGTTCCGGCGCGCACCAGATGCAGGTGGCCGACGTCGCCCTCCTTGCCATAGTCGCTTAACCCACATAATTCACCGGTATGGAAAACGCGCGCGCTCAGCTTGAAACGCCGTAAAAGGCTGGATAACTGGTCCATGACAATGCGTTGCTGGATGAAAGGATATGTATTGTGGACTATAGATGATTTCCCGTGAATTCAAAACTCTATGATCGTTTTGCACGACTGCAGCACGGTGTGGCAGTCCTTTCAATCCAAAACGAAATGGAGAATACGCATGTCCAATCACTATGTAATGAAGCAATTGTCATCGGTCGCCTTGAGCACGGCGGACGAAGCGCAGGGCAAGCTTTTGCAGGCGGCGCAAAAGCAGATCGGCTTCATACCGAACATGTATGCCAACATGGTCAATGTGCCTGCGGTGCTCGACACCTATTTGCATGGTTACGGTTTTTTTCGCAGGCAGTCGGAATTTTCATCGGCGGAACAGGAGGTCGTTTTTCTCGCGATCAGCCAGGTCAACGGTTGTTCGTACTGCACGGCTGCCCACAGCATGATGGCCGCCAAGGTATCGAACGTGCCTGCTCCGGATCTCGATGCGATCCGGACCGGTGATGCGATTCCCGATGAAAAGCTGGCGACGCTGTTTCAGTTTGCGGTGGAGATGACGGAAAGCCGCGGCCGCCCATCGATCGTCGGCGCCGCGGCGTTTCTCGCCGCCGGCTATACCGAGAAGCACATCATGAACATTGTTCTCGCCGTTGCGGTCAAGACTTTGAGCAATTATTCCAATCACCTGTTCGACACCAGGATCGATGAACGTTTCGCAGCTTACAAACCGGGAGCCGCGTAAATTTTACGGCGTGCGCGCATGCATTTGAATGCTGCCGCGCATCTATCGATGCCGTCCAAACTTCCGGCTTGCACCCGCAAGCCGGAAGCAGCATGGCATTTCAAATGCTGGCCGGCCGCTGTTCGTCCGCTGCCTGACGGTATGCGCTCGGCGTCATACCGGTCCACGTGCGGAACGCGCGGTGGAATGAGGATGCGTCGCCGAAGCCAAGCTCAGCGGCAATCGTGGAAATCGGCGCAGCCGAATTGGTCAAACGGTCTATCGCGATATCGCGCCGCACCTCATCCTTGACTGTCTGAAACACAGTGTTTTCATCTTCCAGCCTGCGGCTCAGGGTGCGCACCGAAACATTCAACGCCTTGGCCACCTGCTCGACATGCGCTTTTTCCATGCCATGGCGCAGCAGGTGTTCGCGTATTTGATGCGAGGCCAGCCGCTCCTTCATGCGGACAAACATCCAGTCGCGCGGCAGCCTCGACATGAACTGCCTCAGGTCTCCGGCGTTGCGCTGCACGCGCAGGTTCATCTGCCTGGATTCCAGCACAAGTCGGCTGCATGGCTGGTCGAAGAATACCGGACCTGGAAAAAGATTCTGGAATTCGTCCGCATATGCGGGTCGTGCAAATGCAAAATCGAGGCGTACCAGCGGGACTTCGCGGCCCACCAGCCAGGACGTGAGTCCGTGCACTACCTTCAGGATCATTACGATTCCCATGGTCTTGCAGCGCCGCCCCGATTCAGGTTCCTTGATCGCGAGCACGCTGAGCTCCGCCCCGCGCACGAAATGCATTTCAAAATCGTGAATGATCAAGCGCTGAAAACGCGAGAAACGGTTAAGCACAACTTCGATTGTCGGCGCATCGATAACGCTTAGTCCGGCAAGCTTCATCGCACCGCTTCGCAGCGGATGAGACAGCAGATTCGGCAACTCGTCATCGAGCTTCACCGTAAGCAAACGATACAGGGTGGCGAACTGATCTTCCGTGACGCGTGCTGCGTCGTCCTGAAGCAGGCTTGACGGAACTCCCGCTTGGCTGAGCAGTGGATCCCTTTTCTCCGGCGCGACTTCGGCTGCGTCCAGGAACGCATTGACAAATCCGGATGAAAGGGTAGGCGCGAGTTGAGACATAGGTCATCCAGCGGAATCCGTAATGGCAATTGCAATTTGCTCTTTGGATGTCAAAGGAGGAAATGGAAAATGATTATTCCAAAATCTTGCATTTGTTTTATGCCAAATCTGCCAAAAGCTTTCGAAATCTTGGCTGGCATTGTCAATGACTACATGAAGACACAGCTGTACATTCTTACAACGTTCTAATTCTAGCTGCAACTACCCGAATGCTGCAACGTGTAGCACGCAACGCTGGATGATGCAGGGGGCGTCGAGACGGCATGAGATATCGAGAGCTTCGATCAACGTCGAAGGTCAATGTATAAAAATTCTCGCAAGAGGTAATTCAGTTCAGTAGTTGCACCATATCAATAAGACGAGAAGATTGCTGTTAAACAAGAAAGGAGGAGGCTACACAGGAATGCAAGAGAGGTCTACAAGGCGTAACTAAAACACTACCAATTCAAATATCCTTAAAGAGGAGACACACATGCATCAATTAGCACAAACAACAAAAAAACTATTCTGGTCATTCGCGGCCGCAGCGGTTTTATCGCTGTCAGGGATGGCGGCGGCAAACGCACAAACCGGACCGATCGTGTTCATACACGGTTATGCCGGCGGCAACTTCAACTGGAATACCATGGTCCCTCGCTTTACCGCCAGCGGGTATCCGTCATCCAAGCTGTACCGCTTCAGCTACAACTCGTTCGTGTACAGCAATAAGAGCAGTGCCAGCCAATTGAGCAGCTATGTCAATACCGTGCGTTCCAACAACGGCAATGCACTGGTCGACATTGTTGCGCACTCCAACGGCGGGCTGGTATCGCGCTGGTTCCGTGTCAAGCTGGGCGGTGCCGCAAAAATGCGCCGCTTTGTGACCCTGGGTACTCCGCATAAAGGTACATCGTGGGCCTATGGATGCGTTTCGCCGGCTTGCTTCGACATGCGCTACGGTTCTTCGTTCATCAATGAACTGGCGGGTCAAGGATGCGATCGTTCCCTGTGGTCCGCAACTGACGGCATCGTGATTCCGGCGGCGAACGCCCAATGCGGATGGAGCACTCAAACCGCCAACGTCAGCCACCTCGGTCTGCTCAGTGATGCGAGCGTGTACAACCTGGTACGTCAGCGTCTGCAATAACAACTGCGCGTAACTGCGGAAAGCGGCGGCGCTGTTGCGTCGCCGCTTTCCGCTTCCGTTTGCCATTGCGCACAATGCCGCATTTTCGCAGCGAGCTGCGCAGTTAACGATCAAGGCGTTTTTCTGGAGAGTCGCGATATGAAAATCCCCGGCGCAATACGCAGGCAACTTGCCGGTGCACTGGTTCTATTCACGGTCAGCCTGCCGACATATGCCGCCGACAAAACGAAACCGGCGCAGACAGCAGTCAAGGGCGACACGATTCTGGTCACGGTTAACGGCCAGCCGGTGCGGCGCGCACTGTTCGACGGAATGGTCAAGGCGCGTACCGAAATTGCCAATCCCTATGACGCGCCGGACGAGGGCGCGGCAAACAAGCCGAAAGGCGCTCCGGTCATCGATCAGAAGGTCGTGTTCGAGGATTTGCTGAGCATGGAAATCCTGTCGCAAAAAGCACGCGAGCGCGGTATTCATCTGCGGCCGGAAATTGCCGCCGAAGCCGAATTGCAATACAAGACATTGCTGCAGCAGGAACTGGTGCGCGACATCATCGCGGAAATCCGGATCGAGCCGGCAGAAATCAAGGTGCGTTACGACGCGCTAAAACCGGAGCGCTCCTATCACGTCAGTCATATCCTTTTGAATAGCGAGCAGGAAGCCAAAGCCGTGATCAGGGAACTCGACAAGGGCGCAAAATTCCAGGCCGCCGCACGCAAACACACGCTGGACGCGAATACAAAAAAAGACGGCATGCTCGGCTGGATGATGGCCAGCCAACTGGAACCATCGTTTGTCGCCGGCATCGAAACACTGAAGCCCGATGGCTATTCCCGGATTCCCGTGCAGACGCAGTACGGGTGGCATATCATTCAGCTGCATGGGGCGCGTTTTCTGGACAAGCCGCCGTTTGCACAGGCGCAAACCTGGCTGCGTCAGGAAATCCTGCATGAGAAAGTCACTGCCCGTGTGCAGCAGATAAGGCACGCGGCCAAGGTTGAAGTGCCTGCGCCGCAATAGATCGGGAACGATGAGGATATCAAGGCAAGCGACATGAACGACAAGCGCCTGTTATACGGTTTTCTGATGGCAACGGCCGCCCTCGTGATCGTGGCGGGCGCGGCCTGGCTGATGCGTTCATCTCCGCAGGAAGAACCGGCGCCGCCTTCCGCGTCGGCCGCGGTGCAAGGCTCCGGCACGGTCGACGCCAATCCCTTTGCCAAGGGCGAGTATATGGCGCCGATCGCATCGCGTGCCGAATCCGCGGTTGCCGACACGGGTGTGTTCAAGCTTGACGGGAAAGGCAATCTCATTCTCGATGCCGACACCAGAGTCAGGCTCGAGATGCTGATTTCGGAATTGCCGATGAATGCGACAGGGCATGAATTGCAGGCTATTGAGCGATCCGCCATCGCGGGGTTGCCGCAGCATGCGGCACAACAGGCATCGCGTATTCTGGATGGATATATGCGCTATTTCAAGGCGGAGATGGCGCTCAGTGCCGATTTCGCGGCCGGGAACACGATAGCGCCTGAAGATATGTTCAACAAAGTGATTGCGCTGCGCCGTCAGCATCTCGGTGCGCCAGTGGCCGATGCGCTGTTCGCCGTGCAAGAGGCGCAAGACCGCTATGGTATCCAGATCGCGATGATGGAGGCGGACCCGAAATTGACGGTGCAGGAAAAGCTGGCGCGAATCGACGTGCTGCAAAACACGCTTCCTAAAGGGGCTGCCGATCTCAATTCGGATCTCGACGCATCGCGATCCGCGTTACTGATGGAGCAGGGCGTTGCGGCGCTGCGTCAGCAAGGTGCATCGGAGGTACAGGTGCAGCAGCTGCGGGAACGGCATGCCGGTGCGGAAGCCGCCAAAAGCATCGGCGAGATGGAGGTCCAGAAACTGGACTGGGAGCGAAGGCAGCAGGAATTTTTACAGCAGAAAAACATCATCACGCAAATGAATTTAAGCGAACAGCAGAAACTGGGAAGAATAGAGGCCCTGTTAGGCCAGCTGTATTCGGAAGAGGAAATTCCAGCCGCACGGGCTTATCATCAGCTGCCGCAACGCAGATAAACGTTTGAGCGGGGCGGCATCAAATTTCGCCCGAAAGTTGTCCGCCGCCCGCAGAAGAGCGAATATCCGGGATTTAGAGATCGCTCAAAATATGGCGCGCCAGTATTTTGGCTTCCGCCAGCGCACCGTCTACCGTATCCGAGACATCAACGGCCCTGTGCACCACTTGTTCATGGGCAGGACCGCCTTCATGAAACAGTAAAACAATGCCCTGATATTTTCCGCTGGCCAATTCCTCGAAGCTGGCTTCCGCTCTCCATTTTCCTTTTTCATAAGTTGCAGCTGCCATATTCATCTCCTGAAATGCAGGACATATTAAGCGTCCGGGAAGCGTTCGTTCCCGGTCGAATGTCGGCGGCAAGCTTTAGCCGCGTTGCTCAAAGAGAAATCAGTCGCACCATCCATGCGGATTCCTGCACATGATTTTCTCGATATTTGCGCCGTCAAGCAGTCGCCATGCTTCGAAGTTCGCGCAGGCAATCGGGTGAAATCTACTGCACCGCGCCTTCTTCGCGCAGCCACAGGAAAAGCTTTTGCAGGCCATGCTGGTCAATCGAAATCGAACTTACCGTGGAGCTTTGCTCGTTGGTGTTCTGTTTGATCTGGATTTGAATCCCGGACTGGTCCTCTGGCTTCAATTTGACGATCAGTTGTTCCGTCCCGATCGACGTTGCATTCTGTAAAACAGCCTTACCCAATTCAACTTCATGAAAGGTAGATCTCATTTTCATTCTCCTTTTGCAATCGGCAGTTGTTTCCTTACTTTATATTCGATTTGTCGTGCAATGAGCATGGGAAGTTCAGCATATCCGATGGATTTTGATCTCTCGCAAAATCAAATGTTTTTGTTCTGAATTTCATCACTTCGTCGGTAAATAATCATCGCTTGTTCAGCCGAACGGGAAACGGGCATGTCCGGGAGCTTCGCGTCATTTTGCCGCGGCACGCGCCCATCGAATGATGTCGGCCACTCCCATGGCGCCGGCCTGGCGCGCAATTTCCCGTCCATGCGAGAACAAAGCCAAGGTCGGAATACTGCGTATCCCATAATGCGCCCCAAGCGATTGTTCTTCCTCGGTATTGATCTTGGCCACCCGGAAATTCGGCTCCAGTTGGGCGGCAGCCTGTTCGTATGCAGGCGCCATCGTGCGGCAGGGTCCGCACCAGGGCGCCCAGAAATCGACCAGCAGCGGAATGTCGCTGCGATTCAGTTGCCGGTCGAAATCAGTTGCGCTCAGGTTGACCGGTTTCCCGGAAAACAACGGACGATGGCAGCGTCCGCAATCGGGAGACTCGCCGGCACGTTCATCGGGAACGCGATTGACCGCCTGGCATTCCGGACAAACTATATGCAACGACATATGACGGACTCCTCTGTAAATTCAATATCGTGATTTCAGTCGGGCGGCAGGCCGGCGCGCCTCAAGCGAACCCGCAACCGCTCCATTTCATCAAGAAGATCCGTCACCAGGCCTGCCAGTTCCGGATTGGCGTCGAAACTGCGCTCCAGATCAAACAGGCGGCGGGTGCGCAACAGGTCGCGTCCGGTGAAAGACCATTGCGCCGGGTCTGCGCCGGACTCGGCGGGCAGCACGCCGGCTTGCACGTGCTCAATGACCCACTCGCGGCTGACGCTGCAGCTTACCGCAAGTTCATCAACGGTCAGGCATGCGTCGTCAAGCAGCAGGGCAATATGTTCTTGTGCCATGGTCATGCTCCCAGACCCCGGCGCGGGTCGAAGTTGAGTTCTCGCTCCATCGCTTGATAAAGTTCGCGCGCTTTCGGGTTGCTGGCAGGCGGCAGCACGATTTCCAGCACCAGGTAAAGATCGCCGGGCGTCGATCCGGGAATTCCACGTCCTTTAAGGCGCAATTTGCGGCCCGACTGCGATCCTTCGGGAATGCGCACCTCGACCGCGCCGTCCGGCACCGGCGCCTTGACGCTGGCGCCCAACGCCGCTTCCCATGGCGCGATCGGCAACGTCGCATACACGTCGCGGCCTTCGGCGCGGTAGCGCGTATGCGGCTTGAAATGAACTTCCAGGTACAAGTCGCCGGATTGCCCGCCGCCGTGTCCGGGGCTGCCTTGACCGGTCAGGCGAATCAGCTGTCCCTCATGGATGCCTTTCGGGATGCGCACGTCCAGGGCGCGCTCGGACAGCTTCACATGGCCGCGCGCATCCGTCTGCGGTGTGCGCAAGGTCAGGGTGCGCGATGCGCCATGGTAGGCATCTTGCAGATCGAGTAGAACCTTGGCATGGTGATCTTCTCCGCGAGAACGAAAATGGCCGTGCTCGCGAGGGGAGCCGCGTCCCATGCGGCTGCCGAAAAGCTCGGAAAAGAAATCGCTGAAATCGGCGGACTCGGCGCCGGAAAAGCCGCGATCGGAAAACTCGAATCCGGCATCCCAATTGGGCGGCGGCCGGAATTCCTGGCCGGCATGGAAGCTTTGACCGACGTTGTCATAGGCAGCCCGCTTTTCCGGATCGGACAGTACGGCATTCGCCTCGTTGAGTTCCTTCATTTTTCGTTCGGCGTCAGGCTCCTTGGAAACGTCGGGATGGTACTTGCGCGCCAGCCTGCGATACGCCTTCTTGATGTCGTCCGCGGGCGCGTCCCGCGCGACCCCCAGGATTTGGTAGTAGTCCTTGAATTCCAACCGAGTTCTCCTTTTTTTCGCTTCATCTTGTTTTACAACACATGGTTCTCGATAGACTGAATATCAAGCCCTTGAAATCCTGCGCTTAAAACATATTTTTAATACACGAACCAGGATCACCAGACCGGTCTAACTCAATCAACCTAACTGAATGGAGAATGAAATGATGCAACGATCGATGTTCTCTCGGGATATCTTCTCTGAAATGGATCGCCTGCAGCGGGAACTGCAGCAAGCATTTGAATTCGGACCCACCATCCGCGGCATTGGACGCGGCGGATTTCCGGCTTTGAATATCGGCAGCACTGCTCAATCGGTGGAACTGTATGCGTTTGTGCCAGGATTGAATCCGGACAGCATTGAAGTCAATCTTGAACGCGGCGTGCTCACCATCGCAGGCGAGCGGCCCGATGACCTGTCGAGTCAGGAAGAAAATGCGGCCGTCCACATCAACGAGCGTTTTGCCGGATCGTTCCGCCGTGTAGTGAGCCTGCCGGACGATGTCGATCCGGATGGCGTTTCCGCCAATTATCGCGAGGGCGTGCTGCATGTCAGTGTCAAGCGGCGCGAAGCGGTCCAGCCGCGCCGTATTTCTGTCCATTAATTTCTGCCCATTAATCAAGGAGAAAAAATCATGAACCAGAATACCAATGTGACGGAGAAGCGGAGCAATGCGGTTTCTTCCGAGGCCGCCTTGCTGCCTTTGGTCGATGTCATTGAAGACGCTGGCGGCATTACCCTGTTTGCCGATCTGCCCGGCGTATCCAAGGACAAACTGAAGCTGCAACTGGAAACCGACAGCCTGACGATCGAGGGCGATGTCGAGTTGAATCTTCCGCAAGACATGGAGTCGAGCTATGCGGAAGTGAAAGTGCCGCGCTACCGCCGCATATTCACGCTGTCCAAGGACCTGGACGGCGAAAAGACTTCGGCCGAACTCAGTAACGGCGTGCTCAAGCTGCGAATTCCGAAAGCGGCGCACGCGCAGCCGCGCAAGATCCAGATCAACGTGACATGACGGTGATTGCCCCCGGTCCGCCGCGGGGCAATCCTGATTTGAAAGGAAACTGCGATGAACATGGATGACATCCGGCAGGGTTTCAATTCGTTCCTGGGCTCCGTCACCGAGGGTTGGCAGCATTTGCGCCAATCGGCGGCGAGCGCACTCACCCGGTTCAAGCCAAAAGAGCAAACCAATCTGCCCGCAAAAGACGCGGTCGATGACATGTTTTACATCCCGTCCGGTACGTGGTCGATGCTGGGTGGAAACCTGTTTGAAGACGACAAGCGCGTCGTTGTCCAAATGGAAGTGCCGGGAATGGAAAAGCAGGATCTGGAAATCGAGGTGCAGGACAACATGCTTGTCGTCAGCGGCGAAAAGCATTTTGAGCGTGAAAGCACCGAAGGCCGCTATCGAGTGCTGCAATGCGCCTACGGCAATTTCCAGCGCGCGATGCCGTTGCCTGCCGCGGTCCTGATCGATCAGGCCAAGGCAACTTACAAAAACGGTGTGCTGCGCGTGGAGCTGCCCAAGGCAAGCATAGGTGCACCGCGCAAGATGAACATCAAGGTGGATTGAGCGTGTTGTGTCGGAGTTGTAGAGTGGCGGAGCTGCAGTAGTTTCGATTTGATCTTACCTACCGTGTCCGATTCGGTTCGAACTAACCCATATACGAATTTCCGGAATCGGCAATTGGAGCAGGGCTGATTCAACGGCGGCGTTCGTATTACAGGAGTAGACATGGTTGGCGACGGTGCGCGCTCTGTTATGCTTTGTCATTCCTGATGGGCCGTCCAATTTGAAAGCGCCGCGATGACAAAGCTGAAAATAATCATGCCGATTCCCAGTCGTGATTTCGATCCGACCGAAGTCGCGGTCAGTTGGCGGATCTTGCGCGACGCAGGCCATGAAATCGACTTCGCCACGCCCGACGGCAAACAAGGTCATGCCGATCCGATGATGATCAGCGGCGAAGGACTCGATCCGTGGGCTTGGCTTCCCGGGTTAAAAAAAATCCGCCTGATCGGTCTCTTGCTGCGGGCGGACCGTTGCGGCCGGCAAGCATACCGCGCACTGGAACAGGATCCTCGCTTTCTGAATCCCAAGAGCTGGGATGCGCTGAAAGTGGACGACTACGACGCCATGGTGCTTGCCGGCGGCCATGCCAAGGGCATGAAGCCGTACCTGGAAAGCAAAGTGCTGCAGGATTTCGTCGCCGACTTTTTCGACACGACCGATGCGCGGGGGAGGCACAAGCCGGTAGCGGCGGTCTGCCATGGGGTCGTGCTGGCTGCTCGATCGCTGTCGAAGAAAACCGGTAAGTCAGTTCTGTTCGGCCGCAAAACCACCGCATTGACCTGGAAGCTTGAAAGTACGGCGTGGCGGCTCAGCAAATACCTGGTCCGGTTTTGGGATGCTGGCTATTACCGAACGTATGACGAGGCGCCCGGCGAACCGGCCGGTTATCGCAGCGTGGAAATGGAAATCAAACGTGCGCTGGCGCAGGACAGCGATTTTGTCGATGTCGCCGCCGATGCGCCGGACTACCGGGCTAAAACCAGTGGCATGGCGCGTGATCGAATTGATGATGCGCGGCCTGCGTGGGTGGTACGTGACGGCCAATATATTTCCGCGCGCTGGCCTGGCGACGTGCATACCTTCGCGCAGCAGTTCGTGACGCTGCTGGATCAACATTACACGGCGCGGACATAGAGGCTCCGGCACATGCTGCCGGATTGAATATGCGGCCATAATTTGGCCACCGAATCCGAACGTCACTGACCGCCCATTCCGGTTTTCATTGCCCAGGCTGCCGAGAGTAATTCGATCTACCGAGTGACCTCTTCCGACCCTCAGGAGACTGTCACGCGGAACTGATGAATGTCCCCAATGCAGCGAAAGCGGACCATACGACTTTGAAAGCCACAGGCAGTACTCGGCCCAGAGCAGTCACTCAGGTGTCCGACCACTTCGATACCGGTATATCAATTTTCATGTGCAGGCTGCTTCGTCTGTGCATCAAGACCGGCAAGAATAATATCCAGCCCGGTATGGAACTCGTCTTCGGGCGCGACTCCAGATGCCGCGTGGGCAATCTCGACGAGTTTGGGGAATCGTTCCGGTGGCAGGGCCTGTACGCGGGCTATGGTTGGGTCGGTCTCGCCCTCATGCGACGGGGGATGCGGCCCGGCGAGCTGTGCTTGGGCTAACCCGATGACAAAACCGAAGACTGTGCGGAATGCCATGAGCAGTTCCAGCCCTGAACGCCCGCTATCGGCGAGCGCCCGGAGCATCGCTTCTGCTGGCGCCAATGTTGCATGGTGAAGACTGCGCCGGGTGAGGATAAGCGGAATCACATTTGGATGCGTGCGGATGCCTAGCCACATGCCCTCACAAATCGTCCGCACATCCTGTTGCCAATCGCCTTGGCCGGTATTGCCCCAAACTGCCTCGGACATTACGGCTTCCACAACGAGCGCGTCGAGCTCATCACGATTCCGAACGTAATTGTAAATAGTCATCGGCCCAGTCCCTAAGGCACTGGCGAGACTGCGCATCGTGAGTGCGGCGACACCATGTTCGTCGGCAATTGCGAGAGCTGCGGCTTGGACTTGTGCGCGCGTGTATTTTGGTCGTGGCGGCATGTTGAGTTTTTCGATGTTGACGCCGTACATTGTACGTGATACTGTTTACGTACAATGTACGTATAAGCGCTTTTGCTTGCAGTCCCCAAAGGAGATCAAACATGACCATACAAACGAAGTTCCCATCAGGCTCCGATTACTGCGCAGCTTGGCTGACCCTACCGAAGGGCGAGGGCCCGCACCCGGTAGTCCTACTCGTCCAAGGCGGAGGAGCGACCCACGCAATGATGCTGGATCAGTATGAAAGGTGGTTTTCGGCTGCCGGCCTGGCGGTGCTTGCTTTCGACTTCCGCCATCTTGGCGAATCCGGTGGTCAGCCGCGTCAGCTGCTCAGCCTGCAACGGTATTTTGAAGACATTGACGCAGCGCTCGCTTTTATTCGGACTCGACCGGAATTGGACGCCAATCGCGTGGCTCTATGGGGAACGTCGTTTGGCGCAAGTCACGTAGTTGCCACCGCCGCTCGCCGTCCGGATATTGCCGCTGCGGTGATCCAATGTCCAATCCTGAATGGTCGGACGTCTACCTTGCAGTCAGGCTGGCGGCATCTTCTTCGTTTCACATGGCCGATCATCTCGGATGGAATACGTGCGCTCCTGCGGCTTGAACGGCGATATGTTCAAATGGTAGGGCGTCCTGGAGAACTCGCATTTGTGAATCGGCCAGGGGCCTACGAAGGCTGGCACTCTGTAGTGCCGAATGACTATAAGTTTGATAACCGGGTACTGGCAAGCGCAAGCCTTCTCAAGGTGCTCTTCTATAACGCCGCTGCAATGGCAGGGCGCGTTCGTTGTCCGCTCCTTGTATGTGTTAGCGATGAGGAGGAGTTGATGGATCCTGCGATCGCGGTGAAGGTGGCTGCCGACGCACCGCGCGGTATTGCCAAACACTATCCTGCAGGCCACTTTGGCGTGTACCACTCACCGATGGTGGAACAATTGGTCGCGGACCAGATTGAATTTTTGACGACACATCTGAAGAAGCTAGTTCCTGTCGTTCGGGCCAAGGTGACGGCAATGCACGGTCCACAACAGATCATTCCACGTGGCGAACCAGCATGATTCGGCGGTAGTCCTTGAAGGCAGGGCAAGCAAAATTCCGAAGGCGAGTGCGACCCAAAGTCGACTCGTTAGGGAACGACGGGTAGTGTTAGAGGTTGAGCGTCCGCAATAGGCAGATGCCACTGTCTCTTATGGGTCGGGTCCTGTCCGTCACGTTCCGATGCCGAATGACCGCAATCAGTCTGAAGCCGCCGCTGAACCAAGGTTTGTCCAAGGGCGGAATTGGCCGAAAGCAGACGCTCGTCATTTAGTGGGCAGTGGCTCTCGGTGCCGGTGTCAACCTTTAACGGAATACCTGGTCAATTGAGCCGGAATACGCTGCCGGATCAAATTTCAACTTGTACACATCAGGCTATGCGACATGGTCGGTGGATGCGAAGACCAGGAACCTGCTTTCAACAAGGCAGAGATTGTACGACTCGCGCCAGGTTTCAAGCACTGCCTGGTCTTCCGAGAGAAGTTCCCAGGTGACGGTAGCCAACGCGCATTCCCTGCCAATCGGGACGATTTCCAGATCGTTGTAGCGACAGGATCGGCAGCCCTTGGCATGATATGCACTGACTATTCGCTGGAAGTAGTCGGCCGTGTCCGCATGCGACAAGAAGACGTCGGCTGCACCGTGAGTATGGAATGCGAGGTACGGCGTCAGATAACGTTGGGCTATGGTGATCCCGTCGAAAGATCGGAATGCTTCGACAAAATCGTCGAAGAACCTGCTTGCAGCGCCCTCAAGCTCTGTCTTGGCCATGATGAAGATCCTCTATGCGGAGTGCTGCTGTCTGAGGACATCAGCGTTTGATGAGCTGCAATTCTAACCGCCTCGCAGGCGTTCGGCTTCAGCCCGGACTTCACCGGCTGCCGGGATCGGTGCGCCCCAATAGTCGAAGATGCCGCCGCGCTTGCTGTTCTGTCCGCACAGCACCATGGCGCCAAAGCCGGCCGCTGGCTTCAAGTGAGAGGCGCATCAGGAATTCGGCGGTAAACTCGGTGGCGCCGCGGGTACGACCGGCGGCTGTGATGGATCGCCGCAACTCTTTGAGACTTCAGCGTTGACGGTTATCGTTTGTTCCGCCGCGCCATCGCACATGGACAAGCGGAACGACCGGATGGTAATTTTCGGCTGCGGCCCCTCGCTATAGACGCACATCCAACCGCCGCCGCCCATGGCTCGCGCATTGGTGTAAATTGAAGCGCGCCGCTTTTCTTCATCGCTGCCGGCCTTCACGCAATCGTTGTCGAAGGGCTTATCGCCGCGCGTGCCGCCGGAGGGTGCGCCACAGCCTTCGGCAAAATAATGCGGGGTGATGGTCCAGGTTTCCTTGAGCGGGTCTCCGCACACGGAGCCGGCGATCTTTTGGCCGGTGCGTATCGAGCAGACGGGTGTTTTGATCGTGCAATCGATGGTGACGTCTTTAAAGCTCACTTTGCCGCATTGCTTCTTAAGCGCGTCGAGTTTCTGCTCGAGAAATGCTTTTTGCGTTCTATAAGAGATTACTTCCGATTCTGAGCGGAGCCTCATATGCCGGGAACTCATCAGGCCACCCTCGAGGAAGTTGCCCGGTGACAGGAAGAAGTCACGGTGGGCGCGTTCGTGTACACGAACGCCCTCAACGATCTCGTCGCAATGTGACTGGGCAAAATCCTCGTTGATGATGACCTCGCCATCGTCGTTAAGCCCGCCGGCCTTTTCCGGCGTCTCAACCTGCACGATCGGTTCGCGCATGGTGCGGTCCCAGTTGGAACGCGGCGTGCGAGCCAGTTGCAGAAACTTGGTGTTCATTTCGTCGTTTGATTGCGGCATCGCCACGTCCCTGCGCAAACCTCGCGCCCATGCGAAAATTTCTTTCCATGCTGCCTCGCCAGTGCTCACACGCTGGATTTCGGATGCGATGGCATCGATGTCCTTGCACTTGCAGGGCGCGGCATGCGCGAGGCCGGGGGCGAATGCACCGAGACTGATATTGAGCGCAAGCATGGTCAGAGTGCGGATAGTCGGCAATGTCAACATTGAGTGGTAGCCTCCGGTTGCTGATATGGGCAAAGTGGAACCGACGGATGTGATTGCGCATCCGTGTTCAGTGACAAGCTAAAGGCGTGATTTCTTCTTTTATACGTGTCCATCCTACCCTTTGCGATCACCGAAAAGCCGAGCGAGAAAATTAATCAGGGGAGAAAAAGACGGCCACACCTTATTTCCGTGCCTTTCCGTCCGAGTCCACAGCTTCTCAGGAGCAGTCGCGATGGGGCCGTTTTCCGGTGGGTCGATAATCATATAAAACATCGGTCCGGCAAGCGGGACGGCGGTCAAAACCAAATATCCCAGCTTGCTCGGCCACGGATTTTTCCTTCGAAGTATCCGACCCCAGGCAGCCCCCGTTAGCGCGAGCGAAACTAAACTTAGGATTACAGCGGCTAGCATATCCATAAGCCCTTTAACGAAATGTATTCCGCAGCATCTGCGGAATAAAAAAAGGCATAGGGGCAGTCATTGGTCATCCGAATCTTCTGTAAATGGCTTGCCTGCTGACTTCGCGGGATACGTGATGTGAATTTTCACCGGTATAGCAATTCCCATGAAATCCTGTAAACCGGTCACGTATCCTGCCATGAACAAGTTGCCGTAGCAACAAGATATTCCTCATCGGCCAGCACGGTCGTTATGACGTCGCGGCTCTCCTCGCCGTTCCGATTGAAAAGAAGCAAAATGTTCACGGGTGGATTTCGCGCTTTGCATCCGTGGCGGCGCTTGATGTCGTGCACTGCATGCAGCATGCAGCTTCTATGGGCGCCTGGCGAGGTAAGCGTAGTAGTTGCAACTTCCGAAAAAGACATGCGCGACGGAATCACCGCGCAGGGCCGCCGCCCAGGCATTCGCCTCGTCCTCCGTCATTGTTCCGGCCTTCGGGATTACCTTCCGATATGTCTCGATGGCTGACGACCAGAAGCTGGCTGTTCCCGCTTCCGATAGAACGTATGAGAACGACGCGGCCAGATCCAGGCCGGCCGCGCGGAGCATTCGCGGCATCTGGCGCATGATTCGCGGATTCGTGACCACGCCGGCAATCAGGGCTTCGTCGCAGGCCTTTGCCGTGACAGGGTTCGCTTGGTCGAACGTCAAGGATGCATAATCGCCGTCGAAGATGCCGATCATTCCGCCGGGCTGCACAAGTCTTGCCGCCTCCTTGAGTACCGGCAATGGATCATCGACGTGGCTCAACAGCGTATGCGCGACGAGGGCGTCGAATGTCCCGTCGGCAAAGGCGAGCCTGCGAACATCCCCGACTTGAAAATGCAGATGTTCGGCAAGACCTTCCTCGCCAGCCAGACGATTCGCTGACGCCACGAGGTAAGGGCTGAGATCAACGCCGGTAATGCTTCCGGAGAAACCGGGGCGGCGTGCGATGGCCCGAGCCGCCAGACCGCCCATGTCGAGGACGGTGGCGGTACTGGCGGGGTTCATGGCATCGAGGTACTCGTTCAGCATTTTCGAGAACAGAGGATGTTTTCCACGGGCTTCGAACCGAACCGCGAGGGCCTCCAGCATCGCGTCATCAAGCTGGTCGGTTTTTCCAAAGGGGTCGACTGAAGTCATCGCGATATCCTTTCACAATGCAACATTCGTTAATTTGCAGACTGTGTGGATTACATAAAAAATGCGGTCGCGAAATTAATTCTCCGAGAATGGATTGCCGGCCGGTTTGCAGGCATGTCACCATTTTTTCGGCATGATGCTGTTCATGAACTCCTGTAGGGAGGTCCGCTTTAAAGGCAGTCCCGCGTAATGCTGGGCATGCTGGAACCGGGCCGGATTATTTCGCCTTCGGCGCCGGCTGCGGTTGGCCCATCCAGTATTGACGCTGCATCATTTGCTCCATCATCGTCTGGTGCAGGCGCAGCCGCTGGTCCATCATGTACTGGCGTTGCTTCAACTGTTCCGGCGTGAGCTTGTTGTAGTAATCGCCCATGCGTCCCCAGCCCATCATCCCCGGTCCGCCCATCATTCCTCCCCGGCCTCCCATCATACCGGGGCCGCCCAGCGCATGCATCGCCGTCATCGTGGACTGCATCGTGGTCCAGTGTTCCTGAAGCAATCGCTGGCGTTCCTGCGGATCCTGGGTCTGGCGGATCTTGTCCATCTGCTGCTGCATCCTGTTCATGTTTTCCTGGATCTGCGCCGATTGCTTGTCGAATTCTTCCGGCGTCGGTGCGGACTGTTGCTCCTGCGGTTTTTTTTCCGCAGGCTGCTGCGTCATGCCCGGAAAAGCCGTTGCCGCCAATGCCACTGCGAGAATAATTTTTTTCATTTGCAGCTCCTTGTTTGCCATGATTGTGTTGGTCACTCTCCAGCATACGAATACTCCGGTGTCGGGGCTGTTCATTTGACATGCATCAAGCGCACGGTATCGAAGTCTTCACGCTTGGGCCGATATCAATATGCTGATAGCAGCGGCAAAGAATTGCTCGCCGTCCTGTTATCCGATTATCCATTTGCGAACTCAATTAATATGCCTACGGACACCATCCAGCCGATACCCAAAGATGCCTTGGTGATCGTCGATGTGCAAAACGATTTTTTGCCTGAGGGGAAACTGGCGGTGCGGGCGGGCGATGAAGTGGTTCCTGTTTTGAATCGCTACATCGACCTGTTCAATCGCCGATCTTTGCCGATTTATGCGACGCGCGACTGGCATCCGTCAGATCATTGCTCGTTCAAGCCGCAAGGCGGGATCTGGCCGCCGCATTGCATCGCAGGCTCGACCGGAGCGCGGTTTCCTGCGGGGCTGAATTTGCCTTATACCGCCACAATCGTGTCGAAAGCCACAACACCGGAAAAAGATGCCTACTCCGGTTTTGAAGGAACCGATCTGGCCGCCCAACTCAAGTCGCGCGGCATTGAACGTCTATTCATCGGCGGGCTGGCAACCGATTACTGCGTATTGAATACGGTAATCGATGCGTTGTCGCACGGCTTCAAGGTGATGCTTTTGCTGGATGCCATACGGGCGGTCAACCTGCAACCCGGCGATGGCCAGGCGGCGATCGATGTGATGACCGAGCATGGTGCGGAACCGCTGCGGCTAGTGAACATTGTCGACGGCGCCTCTGGCTCGTATGCAAGCCCGTATCAAAGATCGAATGAGAGCCTAATCAGCCGATAGCGAGTGCACCGGCACGCGGCTGAGCGAACGCGCAGGGTGAGTGAAAAAGGAAAAGGATATTGCAGGCAACCTGCGCCTGCCCTTGTCACCTGGTCAGGCGCGTGGTCCAATCCCCGTGCCTGCCGCGGGCGGCGGCAACATGACCGGCTGGCGCAATTTGACGATCTGGCGGACGTCGTCTTCGCTGATCACTTCAAGGCTGGTCAGCCCGACCGCATCGTAATCGACATACAACTCTTGCGGATCATGGATGATGTGATCGAGTCCTTCGACCAGGATTTCGATCGTGTTCGTTTTTGGCTCATAGACGATGCCCAGGAACGGCAGCCATTTTGCTTCCAGCTGCTGCCCGATGGCCAGGGAGTCGATCTCTATTTCGGCGCTTGTTCCAGTCAGTGTTTTGGAAAGTTGGTCGCAATACGCTTGCCAGTTCGACTTATCGATTTTCGATGTGGCCATTACGTTCTCCTTCGCTAAAATTTATCGGTTCGTTACGCAATCGCATGCTTTACAGGAATCAGATGCCTCATGACTTCGCCGCTTCCGGGAGCATGCCGGAGCCGGTTGAGCCTTATTCATTCCGCCGCCGGCCAGTCGCTGAAAGGGAAGGGTATCTCGTCCGTGGCAAAGACCAGATAGTTCGCAATTTGCCTTATGTAGAGCGCCAGGCCGCGGCCGAATGAAACCAGCCGCGCGTTGGGGACGTCATTCACCAATGCAATCACGAACTGAATGACGGCAATGATGAACAAGAGCGTTCCGCACAACTGGTAGACCAGCGCCATCAGCAGCATGAACAAGCCGCGCAGCCAGATGCTGCGTTTGCTTGCGGTTATGGCGGACTGTTGATTCACGACTGTATCCAGGCTAATTTATTGCTTCGTCCTTCGTGTTTTTCGTGCCGCGATGGGTCGAACTTCGGCAAAGCTGTTTGACCGCATTTTCCGGTACGAGTTTCCGGATGGAGCGCTGAATTCGTTGATAAATTTGGCAGTGCGGATTTGAGTCATTCTGCTGGATTTTTTTTAAGAAAACCCATGCTGCGCTTCATGTGACTTGAATATCGAGCGCGTGCCGCCGAACCTCAGAAAGTGTTCGCATTCTTCCATTGGCAGCGGCGGGAAGAACAGAAAACCTTGCGCTTCGTCGCAATGCTGCTCCATGACGAATTGAAGCTGCTCCTGCGTCTCGATGCCTTCCGCGATGACGCTCATGTTCAGGCTATGTCCCATGGCGATGATGGCGGAACTGATCGCTTTATCATCGGAATCGCCTGGAATGCCATGGATGAAAGACCGGTCTATCTTCAGCACGTCGATCGGAAGATGCTTCAGGGAGTTGAGCGATGAGTATCCGGTACCGAAATCGTCGATCGCGATTTTGATTCCGAGCGACTTCAGCTCTTTCAGTGCATCCACGATATCCGGGTCGGTCTGCAACACGGACTCGGTAATTTCGAGGTCCAGGCCGAAGCCGGTCAGAGGTTGACATGCGAGGACGTGCCTGCGCATTTCATCCACAAAGCGCGGTTTTTTGATTTGACGCGCGGATACATTGACTGCGAGCCGAATCGGAGGAAGATCGGCCATGTGCCATTTTTTTATTTGCGCGCATGCAGCGTCAAACACCCAATCGCCGATCAATTCAATCAGGCCGGTTTCTTCGGCTATCTGTATGAATCTGCCGGGAAGCTGCAATCCCTGGGCAGGACTGTTCCAGCGCACCAGGGCCTCGATGCCGACGATGCGCCCGTTTGCAAGATTGATTTTCGGCTGGTAGAACAACACCAGTTCATTGCGTTCGATTGCGAGCCGCAAGTCACGGTCCACCGTGAGCGTTTCCGTGGTTGCCCTGGTCATTTCCAGTTTATAGAACGCGTAGGAATTTCCTCCATGGTCCTTGGCGCCATACATGGCCATGTCGGCAGCCTTGGAAAGCGCCGCCGGATCGGGCGCATCGTCCGGATAGATCCCGATGCCGATACTGGTGGACACCGTGAGCACCTGATCCTCGATATGAATCGGTTCCGAGACCAGCCTGGTCAGCTTTTGCGCAAGCAGCGCCGCATCGTCCGCGTGCTCCAGTTGCGTGAGGATGATGGCAAATTCATCGCCGCCCAGACGAGCCACCGTGTCTTCTTCGCGAATTGCCGCTTTCAGCCGGGTGCCGACCGCCTGCAAAAGCTGATCTCCAGCCGCATGGCCGAGCGTATCGTTAATGAACTTGAACCGGTCGAGATCGAGCAGCAACAGCGCCGCGCGCGCGCAGTGCCGTTTCGCGTGCGCGATTGCCTGAGTCATCCTGTCGTTGAATAGCAGGCGGTTCGGCAGGCCGGTCAGCGGGTCATGGTAGGCAAGCTGGAGCAATTTTTCTTCGGATTCCTTGATGTTCGTGATGTCCGAGAAAACTGAAATGTAATCGGTCACCTTGCCGCTATGGTCCTTCACGGCGGTGATGCTCTCCCAGGCAGGGAACGGCGCGCCAGATTTGCGGCGGTCCCAGACTTCGCCCTGCCATTTTCCGGTTTGCTCAAGGGAGTGCCAAAGATCCCGATAGAATTCATCACCTTGCCGCTCCGACTTCAGCAGGCGGGGATGCTTGCCAATGACCTCGTCCGGGCGATACCCCGTTATTACGGAGAATGCATTGTTTACGGCAACGATCGTATCGTCGGCATTGGTAATGACGATGGCATCGTTGGTGTGTTCAAAGACCGCCGCGGCTTGCCGCAATCTCTTTTGCGCTTCCGCCATTTCCGTCATGTCGAATACCGTCGCCCGGCCTTGGACGAAATTTCCATGATCGTCGAATATCGCGGATGCACTTAACAGCACCGGCAGGATGCTCCCATCCTTGCGAATCAATTCGAATTCAAGATCGCGCGCCATTCCCGTCTTCATCAAGCACGAGAAATACGCATGAAACTTTTTTTTGCTTTCATCGGTCAGCAGATCCGTGATATTTTTCTTCCCGATCAGTTCATCCCTTGCATATCCGAGCCATGCCAGTTCAGTCTGGTTTATCTGGATGAACAGCCCGTCGTGATTCAAGGTGTGATAGCCGCACGGCGCGTTGTCATACAAGTCGCGTACTTCCGCGGCGTATCGTTCCAGTTCCATCTGCGTCCGTTTGCGTTCGCTGATGTCGCGCACAATCATCAGCCAGCGACCGTCGGGAAGAATCCTGGAGCTGACTTCGGTCTCGATGTATGTATTGTTCTTGCACTTCAAGTCCCATTCCTCGGTCCGGACGTGCTCCGGATTTTCCAGAAAATACTCTCTTCCCTTGAAGAGCCGTTCCCGGTCTGTTTCCTTGATCAGGTCCGTGATACGTTTGCCGACAAGTTCATCCCGGCTATACCCGAGCATGCGTCCGGCATATCGATTCACATCGATATATTTTCCATCCCTGTCTGCAATGAAAATGCCGTCCACGGCGTAATCGAATAGCTGGCGGAAACGTTGTTCGCTCTCCGCGACCGCCTGTTCCGCTCTTTTGCTCAGGGTAATATCCTTGGCGATCCCAATCATGGTGCGGGGCATCCCGGATATGGTTTCGTCAAAGCATTCGCCGATGACCGATATCAGGCGAACTCTGGCGTCAGGGAGCAGCAAACGACACTCGATCTGATACGAATTCTGCCCCGAAGCGACAGATCGCAACAACTGATTCACGGCCGGCCTGTCTTCGGGATGGACCCGGTCGAGGAATAATTCGATCGATACGGGAGAGCGCGAAGGCGATAGCGCAAACAGATGAAATACTTCCTCGGAGGCCGTTACTTCATTGGTTTCGACATTCCATTTCCAGGTTCCGGATAAAGACATCACATCCGCCTTTGCGAGATTGGTGGCCATCCGGCCCAGCGATTCCTGCAGTGCTTTCCTGTTGCTGATATTTTCTATGGCGGCCAGGAAATATACAGACTTACCGTCCGGCGGCTGGGTTGCGGAGAGATTCAGTGTGGTCCAGATAAGCGTGCCGTCCTTGCGTACATAGCGCTTTTCCCATATCACTGAGCGAATCTCTCCTGCGAGAAGGCGGCTGCATCGGTTTTTGTCTGTTTGCCGATCGTCGGGGTGGGTAATATCGAGATAAGTCATGCAAAGCAATTCGTCGCGGGTGTAACCGAGAAGTTTGCAAAATGCGGGATTGACTTCGACAAATCGTCCGTCTTCGGCTATTTGCGCCAGACCGATTGCGGTGTAGTCAAAAATGGCACGGAATCGCGCTTCGCTTTCGCGCAAGGCGGTCTCGGTTTTTTTGCTGGCAGCCAATTCTTTTTGCAAGAACTCGATCGCTTGCGTGAGCGATTCGATATGGGATTGACGGTTTTTTTGCATGAGGTGGATAGTCCGGTTCTGTATCGCGAAGATTACTTCTGAAGTGGAAAATTCCTGCGCCGGATAGGATGCGGAGGCAGGTGCAATGCATGATTCATGCCGGGCCGTATTTAGAGCGTCTAACAAAATGCCGCTTGCGGCGTTATCCTTGCAGGGCGCATCCGCGCTTGCATGCGCTTTCCTTTCAGGTTCGGTTTCGGTGCGTTTAAAAACCCGGTGTGTCTTCGACAGAAAATATGCCGGCATTTGATTCATGCATGGAAGATACGATTTCCAATCTCGTCGAAGTTCGTTTTCCTATCCGGGATGATCTCCCGATACAACTGCCATCCCTGCTGTCCCAGTCTGCGCTTTGCGACTTGGAGGCGATTGAGGCACGTCAATCGCTTGAATATGACGTCGATCTTCCGAGTTGAATGTTCGAATACACGAAGTGCGGCGCATCGCTTGTTCGCGAAGGAATAATGGGAACTCAAGAGCTGTCAGGTAGCGGTATTGCAAATAGGGCAAGCGTGGCGCTTGCAAACAACAGGTAGTTGAAGAAAGGTTGCCGACCCTGTATAAATGTAAATTGCACTACGGCAACATTTTTGAGGCCGACGAGCTTGCTTTTTTGTATACCGCCGAACTATCGATTCCGCGGCGAGAACGATGACAGTCGGCAGTAACAGCAGACCTGGAACGCGTGGATTAATTTTTACCTGCTTTGCACGAATGAGGTGGCAAGTGAACGGAGTCGATATAGAAGGTAGCGCAGCCTGGCAAGAGTTGGAGAAATACCGGCGTATTTTCTATGCGACTCCAGACTATGCGACATTTTCCAATCTTGAAACGGGAAAATTCATCGACGTTAACCCCGGCTTCGAAAAGATGATCGGCTATAAGCGCGAGGAAATTATTGGCCGGACCGCAGAGAGCATCGATCTCTGGGTCAGCGAAGAAGACCGCGCCAGCGTGGTAACCGCGCTGAAGCACAGCGAGAAAGTATTCATCACCACACGCTTCCGCAAAAGAAGCGGCGAAATAATTCTGGTCGAAGCGTCGGCAGCGACATTCAAGGTGCAGGATGAATTACTGCTTGTCGCCGTGGTGCGCGACATCACGGCACGCCATCAGGCGGAACAGGAACTCTTGCAATATCGGCACCAGCTGGAGCAGCTTGTGGCGCAGAGAACCGCCGAGCTTGAGCGGGCGATGGAGCGGCTGCAGGAGTTGACGGTTCACGACGAGTTGACCGGTGCCGGCAATCGGCGCGACCTGAATGACAAGCTTGAAACAGATCGGGAATTTTTTGAGCGGACCGGCTTGCCGTTCTGCGTTGCGGTGCTTGACCTGGATGGCTTCAAGGCGGTCAACGACCGGTTCGGGCACACGATCGGAGACGCGGCGATCAAAAAATTCGCCAGCCTGGTCAAGACGGAAAAGCGTGCAATGGATTATTTCGCGCGTTACGGCGGAGATGAGTTCGTCATCCTGCTTAGAAATATCGGCGCTGAAGAGGCAATCAAACCGCTGCAACGTATCTGCGATGCCGTGGCCGAGTATGAATGGGACGAAATCGCCGCGGGGATCCAGCTGTCGACATCGGTCGGGCTGGCGGCATTTCGCCGTGGCGAGAGCGCCGACCAGCTGTTCAGCCGCGCCGATGCCGCGCTCTACAACGCAAAGACCGCCGGGCGAAATCGCATCGTGGGGGCAGAGGATTGAACCGGCGCCGGCCTTTGGTTTGCAAACACCTCAATACATCATGCGCCCGGCGCGGTTGCCGCATGCCCGCTCCTCCGTCGTGATGGAAGCGGTAAGGGCCCGCAGCCAGCGCCGATGGTAAGCCGCTATCCGACGAGAGGGAGCAAAAAAAATTCAAGCATGTGTACGCTAGGATTCACGTGTGCATCACGGCAGGGCGATGTTCAGAACTTGTAGCCGATACGCATCGTGCCCCAATGGCGGCCCTCGATGATCAGCGGGACTGCCAGGCTTTTTATGACGACGTAGTGGCCGGCACCCATGTCACGACGATAGGTTTGAAGCAAAAACGGCCGTCGGTTGCGGGCCGCCGCCATTTCTGTTCGGCCCGTGAAGAAAGTCCGGTTACGGCAGTGCGCCTGGTTCCATACCGGATCGGCGCTTTGCGGCCTGGAATACTGTTTATTGTGCGTCGGCACGTAGCCGCGCTGGTCGCTGATGACGCCGAAGATGACCTTGGGCGACCAGGCAAGAATTCCCTCCAGAACGTGCTGCAGGGATTGGTCGCAGAACTCGGTGAAGGGAGCGCGAAACTGTTCAGGATCAGTTCCCGGTATCTTCCGGTAGTGGTCTTCGAACAGGTTTTCCATGCTGAGCCGTCCGCTCCGCACTTCCTCTTCGAACAGACCGCAAATCCTCGCGCCGATGGCAATCGCCGACTCGATAAATGGTGTGTCGTCGGTGCGGATGCCGCTTTCGGCTGCGAGGTCGATCAGCGATTCGGACAAAGACAGGAAAATTTCCGTACGCTTGCGTGCGACCTGAAGCGATTCAGCCGTGTCGCCAACCTGGATCGAAAGCCCGTCCACCGATTTGAGCACGCCGGCGCAAACCTGCAGGTTTTGCCGAGCGGAACTTGCGATGTCTTCCACGCTGAGTTCCACGTCGGATACGGCTGCGTCGAACCCGTGTTTTTCGCTCGGCCCATCGCCTTTTCCGGAGCCGGAACGGATATCGGCGGCGAGTGCGGTAATGCGGGCGTCAAGCTCTTGAATCGTGATCGTTATCAGTTTTGACGACGACTCGACTTTCGCCGCCAAGTCCTTCACCGCTTCTGCAACAACGCCAAAGCCACGCCCGGCATCGCCTGCCCGCGCCGCTTCAACGGTTGCATTGAAAGCAACCAGGCGCGTCTGGAGCGCCACTTGTGTAATCTCCTGCGCCGCATTTGCCATATCGGCAAGTTTGGCAGTGACGGAAATGACACCATGTCCGACCTGATCGACTGCATCCCTGGCCTTTTTTACCGAAGCAGTACTGGCACGGGTCCTTGCCTCAATTGCCTCATTTGCATGAACCATTGCTTCTATCTCGCGCGCAAGGGTCTTGAACGTTTCCTTTTGCTTTGCGCTGGTCGCCGCAAGATCTTCGATCATTCCGTTTAGCTCAGCGGATTCCTTGCCCAAGCCGGCCGCCTCACGGGCGATACTGCCAACGGCTTGCTCGATCCCGCTGCTGACCGGCGCCGCATCCGGCTCCTTGCCTGCATCGTGCGTCGGTTGTTTTCGATTGAACATCATGCGCGGCTTTCTTCGTGATCGTGGCCAATCCTACGCTTGCCGCGGAGAAACTGTCAAACGAACCGTTCCGATTTGCACGAAGTTTGGCAAAACTGTGGCCTGACTCCCGTTTCGAATCGTATTCAATTGAAAGCACAGCCGCGTGGGGCCGGACACACGATTTGTCGGATCACGCCTGGCTAAGGAACATGGCTCTGCGCGCAGGCATAAGGTTTCTTGAATTTCGTGTGGCGGGCGATATCCTGGATTGAATGGACATCAGCCGTTCGCCGGTGTCGATGACATAGGATCGAACTCGCCCGAGAGCGGCGCCATCGCCTTGCGCGCCGTGGCGCATAATTGGGCTATTGCAGCGCTGTCCTTGCCATATGTGGTGAAGACGGGGCCGATTTCCAAAGTGACGGGAACCCGGCGCGGCAGCCATGTCCTGGGCGGCAATGCCGCGCGTGTCCCGCGTAATCCCGCAACCACGATCGGTACGTTGGCGTTTGCCGCGGCCATGAATGCGCCCGAGTGAAAAGGCTTCAAGCCAGGCGCGCGCACGAATCCGCCTTCAGGAAAGACCACCAGGTTTTGTCCGCGCCGCAAGGCCGCCGTCATCAGCGCCACGTTTTTCGTACGGCGCGTGCTGCTATGAGGATGCACCAGGACAACCGTACCCAAGCGCTTCAGCATGGGGCATAGCAGGCGCTGGATCGGAAATTCCTGCCGGACGGCAAATGCATATCCGGGAGGCGCCGGCAGCAGCGCCATGAGCGCAACGGCATCCAGAAAACTGGCATGGTTTACCAGCAGGACATGCGGCCCGGCCGGCAACCTGTCGAGCCCTTTGGCCGAATGCTGCATTCCCGCAAGCCGGAGCACTACACGGGCGCCGAAGCGGACAGTGCGCCGTGCCGCGGACGGACCGCGCAGCAGCATCGCCAATCCGCCGCAGCACAACAGAAGCACGGCAAAAATCATCCACACGTAGCCGCCATAGACCCATGCAGCAATTTTCGCGAAAAATATCCTGGCTCGCGCCCACAGCATTTTGCCAAGGAAAAGAGCGCGGAATGCGGTACGGCCGGATGATCTGTTTGGCATCGATGCACGAAGATTTCCGGTTACCCGCGCGTGCGTATTTCACGCTTCTGCGCGCTTTCGATCGCTTGCACGAAGTCGCGCATTTCTTCCGCCACGACATCCAGCAGATCGTCGAGCGTGACAATGCCGATCAAGGCGCCGTCGTCCGTTGTCACCGGGACACGCCGGATGCCGCGGCTGCGCATTTCACCGAGAACTTCATTGACGGAATCGTCCGGGCGCGCGGTGACCGGATCGCTGCTCATGATGTCGGCTACCCGCAGGCTTTGCGGATCGAAGTCGCGTGCCACTCCCATGACGGTGATGTCGCGATCGGTCAGCATGCCGACCACGATCTTGCCATGCGTCGCTTCCCGGACGACGACCAGGCTGCCGACATGCTCGTCGCGCATCAACCGCGCCGCGTCCTTCAAACTCATGTCTTCATGCGCGAAAACAACTGTACGGTTACAGATTTCACCGATATTCAATTTCTCTTTCATGCCGCTCTCCATGCTGTCGGGTTAAACCACACTTCAGTGTGATCCCCGCAGCTTCAAGCGGGATTGAGATCGCTCAATACGCTATTGGTTTACTGAATGTTTCGGAATTCGTGCGCGTGCCGGAATACCGGTCAATGCGACATGAGAACCGGGCAGGTCATCGATTTGAGGACGGTGCGTGTGGCGCCGCCCATGAGCAGCTCGCGCAGGCGCGCATGTCCATAGCAGCCCATGACGATCAGGTCGGAATCCAACTCGTTCGACAGCGCGACCAGCGCGCTTCCCGTGTCGGACGTCACGGTGCGCTGCAAGACATCGACCTTGACGCCATGCCGGACGAGGTACAAGGCGATATCGGCGCCCGGGTCGTCGCCGAAAATTCCGGGCTGTGCTTCCGCATTGAACACGACGACTTCGACGATGCGTGCGCGTTCGAGCAGCGGCAGCGCGTAATGGACGGCTCGCCTGGCCTCGGGCGATGCGTTCCAGGCCACCAGTACCCGTTCCCCGACGTATTTGAAGTCGTGCACATAGGGCAGAATCAAAGCCGGGGCGCCCGATTCCATCACGACTGTTTCCGGAAAACTGCCGCTGACTCCGCTTGCGCTATCACGCGGGTCCGACTGCGTCAGGATGACCAGGTCGCTAAAACGCGCCTGCATGGCGATGCCGGCGGACAGGTCGTCTTCGATCAGGCGTTTTTCGAAAGAGGCAACGCCGGTCCGGCGTACGATTATTTCGAATTGCGTGAGGGATTGTTCTGCCCGCTCGCGCAGCATATCGGACAAACGGTCCAGGTCCAGCGCTTTCTCATCGAACCCGATCCATTCGATAAATTCACGCGACATACCGGTCGTGGCGCCGCCGATCAGGTGCGCATCGGCATCCATGGCCATGGACGCGGCAAACTCCATGCGCGCTTTTGCGTGCCGGGATTCATCCACATGCACCAGTATGATTTTGTAGGACATGGTTACGCTCCTTGCTTGAGCATGCTTCTTCTCGCGGTGTGGTTGCTTGAGATGCGTCAAGCACGATCGATGTTCCATTACCGTGACAAGGATTCAGGCGGCGCCGTCCCATTGCGCCGTAGCGGGTTGATGCATGTCAAAGACTCGCTGCCGGCACCGGCCTACTCTGGGAAACGTCCTCTGCGTTCCGGGCCACACCGATGCGACACTATAGCGACAGCCCACTGCTTGCCGATCTCTATGAGCTCACGATGCTGCAGGGCTATTTCTCGCGTGGAATGAACGATAGGGCGGTATTCGAGTTCTTCGTCAGGAAGCTTCCAGCGCAACGCAACTTCCTGATGGCGGCCGGGCTGGCGCAGGTCGTCGATTATCTGGCCGGGCTGCGCTTCGACCAGGAAGATACGGCATGGCTGTACGGCAGCGGGTTATTCGATTTTTCCTTCATCGAATCGCTGGAGGATTTCCAGTTTACCGGCGATGTCGATGCCATGCCGGAAGGGACGCTGTGCTTCGCCGACGAGCCGATACTGCGCGTTTCGGCGCCGCTCAGGGAAGCCCAGTTGGTGGAAAGCCGCATCATCAATCTGCTGCATTTCCAGACACTGGTCGCATCCAAGGCGGCGCGTTCGGTGATTGCGGCCGGCGGCAGGCAACTGGTCGATTTCGGAATGCGGCGCTCGCATGGCGCGGAAGCCGCCGTGCTGGCGGCGCGCGCCAGCTATATCGCCGGTTTTGATGGAACCGCCACCACGGCGGCGGCGCCATTGTTCGAGATTCCAGTGTTCGGCACCATGGCGCATTCCTTCATCGAGGCCCACGATTACGAGACCGAGGCGTTTTCCACATTTGCCCATGCATTTCCTGAACGGACCACGCTGCTGATCGATACCTACGATACCGAAGCGGCGGCGCGACGGGTAGTGCAATTGGCCCGGCGGATCCAGCGCGACGAGAACATCCGGATCAAGGCGGTGCGCATCGACAGCGGCGATCTTGGCGCCGTGGCGAGGCGGGTGCGGCGCATCCTCGATGCGGGCGGGTGCAGCGGGATCCGGATTTTTGCCAGCGGCAATCTCGATGAATACATGGTGCATTCCCTGATCGACAATGGAGCGCCGATCGACGGATTCGGGGTCGGAACACGAATGAATACTTCCAGCGACGCACCTTATCTCGATTGCGGCTACAAGCTGGTCGAATATGCGGGCCGGCCACGGCGCAAGCATTCGTCCGGCAAGGCGACTTTGCCCGGATGCAAACAGGTGTTCCGGCGGCACGACGAAAACGGCGCGATGTGCGGCGACACGCTGGCCCTGGCCGACGAACCGATCGAAGGCGAGCCATTGCTGAAACCGGTCATGCGCGGCGGTAGGCGGTTGGAGCCGCAACCGTCCCTGCATGCGATCCGCACCCATGCGAAATCGCAGCTTGCCGGACTGCCGGCTCCGATGCGCTCGCTCGGCGCGGCGGCGCCGTACGCACCGGTGTGCTCGAAAGCGCTGCGCGATTTGGGGAATCAGGTCGATCAACGCTTGCGCGCGCTGGCCGAAACCGATCGCGCGCATTGGGAAATCGAAGCGGGATAGCGACCTGTTTCCAATCAAAGGAAAGTAGGAACCAACACAGGAGATGAAACATGCCGATCAATGAATGCTGCAATACGGCCGTCGTAACCTGCATTGCGGAGACGTCGGTCTTCGACGTGGCCGAGCTGATGCGCAGGCACCATGTGGGTACCGTGATCGTGACTGAAGGAGAAGGCGACGACCGCGTGCCGGCCGGCATCATTACCGACCGCGATATCGTGATCGAGATGATTGCGCTGCAACTGGACGTGGCCGCTTTCACGGCCGGCGATGTGATGAGCGCGCCGGTTGTCACGGTGCGGGAAAGCGAGGGACTCATCGAAGCCTTGCGCCTGATGCGTTTGCGAAACATACGCCGGCTTCCGGTAGTCACGGAGGCGGGCACCTTGTACGGGATAGTCACCTCCGATGACTTGCTGGGCCTGATGACGATGGAGCTGTCGCTGATGACCGGCGCCATTATCGGCCAGCGCGAAACCGAGAGCCGGCTGCGCAGGAGTCATCGTGATGCCAACGCCAGGGGGAAACCGGGGACGACGCAGCATTGAGCCGGTGGACGGGGTTGACTGCCGGTTTAACTGGCTTGCGAAAAATTGCGTGCCGTGATTTTCCGAGAAAATTCCCGTCCTTTCGAACCACGAGAGGAATCTCAATCTTTAGCACTCTTGCGGAAGTTTGAGATTTCTCGTCACCATGTTCCTCGAAATGACAGCGTATTTTTTGACGTCCCAACGGATAGAGCAAAAGCCGAATAGCGTCAGTCATCTCGCGGAACAAACTGCTTCACAAAATCAAGCGATGAAACAACGCCTTTCATCTCCTTGTTTTCCATCACGACGATGTGGTGAATGTGGCGCTCCACCATCAGCCTTGCCACGTGGCCGACCGGTGTATCGGGAGTGACTTCGATCGGACGGTAGGAGCAGATTTGCCAGGCCTGCACGGATTTCGGATCGCGCCTGGCGGCCTGGAACTGCAGCAGGTCGGCGGCGGTGATGATGCCCAGCGGGAGGCCGTTCGGACTTTCGACCACGGGTGCGAACGACAGGCCTTCGCTGCGCAGTTTCTCGCTGACTTGCTCGATCGTGTCGTCCGCCCGCACGGTGCTTACCGGCGTGGTCATCAGGGAGGAAACAGGTTGGTCGGTCATTGCGATCGTCCTTATTCAGGAATCGGACCTTGCGTCGCGCCCGGGCGCGGCGCAATTCCCAGCCGCCGCTCCACTTCCAGCAGGTTGCGGATGGTCTTGATCATCGAATCCGGGTTCAGGCTGATCGAATCGATGCCTTGCTCGACCAGATAGCTGGCCACTTCCGGATAGTCGGACGGCGCCTGGCCGCAGATGCCGACATGACGAGCGTTGCGCTTTCCGCCTTCGATGGTTTGCCGGATCATTTCGAGAACGCCGGGGTCGCGCTCGTCGAAGTCGAACGATACGATTTCCGAGTCGCGGTCCACGCCGAGCACCAGCTGGGTCAGGTCGTTGGAGCCGATCGAGAAACCGTCGAACAATGTCGAGAATGCGTCAATCTGAACCACGTTGTTCGGTATCTCGCACATCACATGGATTTCCAGGCCGTTCTTGCTGCGCTCGAGTCCCTGTTCGGCCATCGCCCGCAATACATCCTCGGCTTCCTTGATCCGTCGGCAGAACGGGATCATCAGCTTGACGTTGGTCAGTCCCATGTCCTCGCGCACCCGCTTCATCGCGCGGCATTCCAGCGCGAAGCCTTCGGCATAGGCCGGATGCGTATAGCGCGAAGCGCCGCGAAAGCCGATCATCGGATTGGCTTCTTCCGGTTCGAACCAGCGTCCGCCGAGCAGGCTCGCATACTCATTGGTCTTGAAGTCCGACATGCGCACGATGACCGGTTTTGGATAAAACGCCGCCGCGATCATGCCCACGCCTTCGGACAGCTGTAGCACGAAATAGTCGGCAGGCGAGGGGAAGGAGCGGGTCAGGCGCTCGATCGTTTCGCGGACCTTGCGGTCGTCGATTTTCTCCGGGTGGATCAGCGCCATCGGATGGGTCTTGATATGTTCGGCCACGATGAATTCCATCCGCACCAGCCCCACGCCGTCGTTCGGCAGAAAGCAGGTCTGGAACGCGGTATCGGGATTGCCGATGTTGACCATCAAATGCGTCTTCGGCATCGGCAGCGTCGACAGGTCGGTGCTGGTCTTTTTGAACGGAATGCTGCCGGCATATACATGGCCGACATCGCCTTCCCCGCAGGAGACCGTGATCTCGTCGCCGGTGTGGATAACCTCGGTTGCGGTATCGCAACCCACGATCGCCGGAATGCCCAGTTCGCGCGCCACGATCGCCGCATGGCAGGTGCGGCCGCCGCGGTTGGTGACGATCGCCGCGGCGATTTTCATGACCGTGCCCCAGTCGGGCATGGTGGTGTCGGCCACCAGTATCTCGCCCGGCTGGAACCGGTTCAGCTGGCTGATATCGGTGATCACGTGGGCCTTGCCGCAGGCGACCTTGCCGCCGACGGCGCGTCCGCTGACGATCGTTTCGCCCTTGCGCTCCATTTCATATTCATCGATCACGGCCGCCGATTTTTGCGAGGCGACGGTTTCCGGCCTGGCCTGCACCATGTACAGGTGGCCGTCGATGCCGTCCTTGGCCCATTCCACGTCCATCGGCACCGGGTGCCCGGCTTTGGCGCTGTAATGATCCTCTATCCGCATCGCCGCATCCGCAAGCTGCAGCACTTCGTCGTCGGTGATGCAGAAATGTTCGCGATCCTGCTTCGGGGTCGGCACATTGCGCGTGGTGTCGCGCCCGGCGGCATGCGAATACACCATCCTGATTTCCTTGCCGCCCAAGGTTCGGCGCAGCACCGTGCGCTTGCCGTTGCGCAAGGCCGGTTTGAACACATAGAACTCGTCCGGGTCCACCGTGCCTTGCACCACGTTTTCGCCCAGGCCGTAGGCGCCGGTAACGAAGACGACGTCGCGAAAGCCGGTCTCGGTATCGAGCGAAAAGGTCACGCCGCTGGAAGCCAGGTCCGAGCGCACCATTTTCATGATGCCGACTGAAAGATAGACCTTGAAATGGTCGAATCCGTTTTCGATTCGGTAAACGATGGCGCGGTCCTTGAACAGGCTGGCATAGCATCGCTTCACGCTGTCGAGCAACCGCGCTTCGCCGGAGATATTCAGGAAGGTCTCGTGCTGGCCGGCGAAACTGGCGGTCGGCAAATCCTCCGCGGTGGCCGAACTGCGCACCGCTACCGTCAATTGTTCCCCGTATTCATCGATGAGCTGACGGTAGGCCTGCAGGATCTGTTCCGCAAGCTGGTCCGGTAATGGTGCGCCGTAAATGATCTCGCGCGCGGCGCGGGCACGCCGGGCAAGATCGTCCACGTCGGACGGGTTCAGGCCGGTGAGCGCATCGCGCAGGCTGGTCCACGCGTTTCCGCGCTCAAGCATGGCGCGGTAAGCTTCCGCGGTGGTGGCAAAGCCGTTCGGCACCCTGACGCCTTGCGTCGTCAGTTCCCGGTACATTTCTCCGAGCGAGGCGTTTTTCCCTCCCACCAATGCTACGTCGCCGATATTCAGGTCGGAGAACCAGCGGATGTATTCGGGCGCGGTATTCATGAAGTCGTTTCCTCCGAGCACCCGTAGCGAAACGGCGCTCCATACCAGCCGATGCTATAGGCCGGCGCGCGTGTGCGATTGAGTGAAATCAAACTTCGACAAAGGAATCGAGTTTCTGTTTCGGTAAGCATCGCATCTCGCGACGCCCAAAGGAAGTCCCCTTGGGGGATGGCCGCCAAAATACCAACTTATTTCTGGCGAGCCCTTAGATATCTGCTATCGGCGCTTCGCTTGGGACGAATCCTATGGCCTGCGAAATGCCTGTTCGAATGCATCGATGAACACCGGCAGCTTGTCTTGCGGAAGGTGATTAATTCCCGCGGCCGCCGGCCGGCCGCCGCCCGCAAACTGCCGGCACAGCGCATCCGCGCCTCGCAACACGGAAAAAGGTGCGCGGACGCTGACCGTGTACCCGCCTTGCGTGTCCGGCACCAGGATTGCATGTGCCTGATCCGGCGATCCGGTCGCAAGAAGATTGCCGTAGACGCCGCGCACGCGCCGGCTCCATGGCGCGTCAGGAAGCAGCATGACCTTTCCGTGCAGCGCGGACACAAGAGGCTGAATCCGGCGCGCCAGGTTCAGATCCAGCCTGCGCGATTCACGCAATTCTTGAAATACCGGTTCCGTGCCGATAAACGTGAAAGGATCGGCATGGCGATGCAGGATCGAATACAACGCTGCCGGATGCATGACCAGGTCGGCCTCGTTGTCGACATACGCGTTGTAGTTCACGCATTCACCCAATTCCTGCAACAGGTCGAGCTGTGCCGTTTGCAGCCCAAGCGGCGCGGCCAGCTTTCTCGCCGCCTGCGCGAAGTTGTCGCCGAACGCTGCGACTATCGTCCAGATACGATGCGCGCCGCCCAGCCAGCGGTCGACGATGATGCCGGTGCAAATGGCCGGCGCGGTGTTGATGACCGCATGCAATCGCGCGTGCACCGGAACTTCACCAGATCCGTGGTGATCGAAGTATTGAACCGTTACGCCGCGTTCCAACAGTGCAACAAGCGCCTGCCGATTGACGTCGATCGAGACATCGAGCACCGTTACCGAATCTCCGCTGTGCGCGTCCACCCGTTCAAGCAATGCGATATCGCGTTTGACGCCGGTCACCAGCGTTGCTTCGCGCGGATCGGCAAGCCGCAACTGGTGCAAGGCGCAGATGCCGTCCGCGTCGCCGTTGAATACGTCAAAGTGGGCCATGGCAGTTAAAAAGTAGGGAGAAAACAATGACTGAACCGGCATCCGTTCACGCTTCCATGACCAGCCATGCGCCGATGCTGTTCACGCTTAACGAGAGCCATGCCTTCGGCGAGCAGGTGAGCCAGCGGCTTGGCATTGCGCTCAGCGCTCACGAGGAACGCGAGTTTGAAGACGGCGAACACAAGGCCCGGCCATTGGTCAACGTGCGCGGCAGGAATGTCTTCGTGCTGCATTCGCTGTACGCCGATCATCGGCAAAGCGGTAACGACAAGCTGTGCCGGCTGCTGTTTTTCATCGGCGCGCTGAAGGACGCCGCGGCCGCACAGGTTACGGCGGTGGTTCCTTATCTGGCCTATGCGCGCAAGGACAGGAAGAGCAAGCCGCGCGATCCGGTCACCACGCGTTACGTCGCGGCGATGTTCGAGGCGGTCGGGACGGATGCCGTGGTCACGATGGATGTGCATAATTTGGCTGCCTATCAGAATGCGTTTCGCTGCCGAAGCGAACATCTTGAAGCCAACCAGCTGTTTGTCAAGTATTTCACGCCCTTGCTAAGGGAGCGCGAAGTGGCCGTGGTATCGCCTGATGCCGGCGGAATCAAGCGCGCGGAGCGATTCAGGCAGTTGCTGGGCCGTGCGATCGGCAAGCCGGTCGGTGCCGCCTTCGCCGAAAAATACCGCAGCGGCGGCGTCCTCAGCGGCGACATGCTGGTGGGCGACGTGAAGGACAAGGACGCGGTCATCATCGATGACCTGATCAGCAGCGGCAGCACGCTGGCGCGTACCGCCAGGGTGTGTCGCGATCTCGGCGCCGCCAGGGTATTTGCGGCGGCAACGCACGGATTGTTCATGGGCGACGCCAATGCCATACTGGCGGACCCGGCGCTGGAACGGATCGTCGTGACCGATACGGTGTCGCCGTTCCGGTTGGAGGACAGTGCGCTGAAAACGAAAGTCGTGGTATTGAGCAGTACCGGGCTGTTTGCCGAAGCGATCAGGCGCCTGCATGCCGGCGGCTCGATCACGGACTTGCTGGAATAATCCGGCTCATCGGCAGCACGCCACATGGTTTTCCGCCAGTTGCAGGTAAGTCTTGGCACGGCGCGGCCATTCCGGCGAATAGCGAAATTTTTCTTCATTCAGGTGCCGCACCGCGATGACCGCGCGCAGTATGGCGCGATAGCTTTGGTAAAAGTGGATCAGCGCCGAAGGCGGCCGATCATTCGACAAATCGCTGTAACTGCGCAGGAATAGGGCGCCCAATCCGCCTGCGCCAAGCCGTTCGCATTCCAGAGCGAGAAAGGAAATTTCGTCGGCCCGATCGACGATCCGCAAATCGCGCGAAAATTCCAGGCAATCGATGATGCTAATTTGCGCGTTCAGGCAGACGTGTTCCGGCCGCAGATCGCCATGGCCTTCCGCGATCAGGCCTGCCTGCACCCGTTGGTCAAACAATGCGGACCTGTTTTGCAGGACCGCGCGTTGCGCTCGGCAGATGGCGTCAAGCTGGACAAGCGGAAGTCCATAGGCGGGCTGGCTCAGTTCGAGTTGACTGGAATCGATATGGGCCAGAAATCTGCGGCGGTACTCGACCGGGTCGATGGCGATCGGCGCACAGGCCCGGTAGAAATCGGCAAGCCGCGCAGCGACCCTTTCGATGTCGCTGCCGCCGGCCGTTCCATGCCTGATCGCATAGTCGAGCATCAGGTGGGTCGGCAGCCGTCGCATTTTGACCAGCCAGTCGACAACGGTTCCATCGCCGTCCAGATGAAGATGCCCCGCGGCATCGATGGCAAGTGCGTCAATACCCAGATAAACGTCGGGGGCCAGGCGCCGGTTCAGCCGCAATTCCTCTTCGCAATAGGCGCGCCGCGCATCGATCGTGCTGAAATCGAGGAACTCGTAACGCACCGGTTTCTTGAGCTTGTAGGCATGCTCATCGGTCAGGAACACCCATGACATGTGCGTCTCGATCGCCTCCACCCGATAGGCGGGTTCCGGGTAGCTCGTCGGCTGCCGCAGGAATGCCACTTTCGATTCCAGCGTCACTTCGAAATGCATGATGGCGGCCTTCCGTGCCTTGCGGCCGCTGTTTCATATCCGCCATCCGCAGGCGCTTTTCATTCGAGATCTGCCGCTAATGAGAAGGCAGCGAATGAATGATGTTCTTGAAATTCCCCCATTCCGTCGCACCCCATATTTCCGAATGCGCGCGGCCGAAGGTGCGAATCATCGCAGATACTTTCAGCGCCGTTTCCATGTTCGGCGCCCTGAATATATCCAGGTAGTCATACGGCCCCAGCAGCACGTAGCTGTGCAGCCACTTTACCTCCGGGCATTCCTGGGCAATATGGTCCATCGCGCGCTTTTCCAGCTCTTCCATCGATGCCGGGGTTCTCAATACCTCGGGCGTGAGGCGCGTCAGCATAATGAATGTTTGCATGATGATTCTCCGGTCAGGGGTGAGCGGCGTCCTGTTTTATCCGATAGACGAGTACGGGAATCTGGCTTGTCGCCAGAACTTTCGACGTAACGCTGCCGAGCAGCAAGCGCTGCCAGCCGCTGCGTCCATGCGATCCGATGAAAATCAGGTCGCAGTGCTGCTCGTCCACTGCCGCAACAATCTCCTGCGCAGTCCGATCCGAAATCACGGTTTTACCGGAAAATTTCACGCCCGCGGCGGTTGCGGCCTTTTCAATTTCGCCAAGATAGATTTCCCCGGCCTTGCGCATTTCCGCATTGTGCCCTTCCAGGGTCGGGTAGTCCGGTGGAATCACCTCGGCGTAAATCGGATACTGGTATTCAGGAGCAACGTGAATGCCGACAACTTCGGCGCCGAGTTGCCGCGCAAACGTCACGCCTGCATGCGCGGCGGCGTTCGAAAGAGCGGAACCGTCGGTGGGAATCAGGATTTTTTTATACATGGCGGGGCCCGAAAAATCGTCGTTGTGGCAATTCACGTTAGCAGATCAAAGGGCCATGGATTTGCGAATGCGCAAAGAGAGTATTTTCGATATCGGCCATTGTGAAAACAGGGAGAATCAAAATCACCGGCAATGATTTCGGTTCTCCGGTGACACGTTTTGCAAGGAGCAATCAAATGAAAGCAACGCAACCGCCTTCACCGACTTTCCATCCCGGACGGCATCTGGAAATACTGGATGCCGGTCAGCTTCACGATCCGTATCAGGAGGTTGAAAAATTTTCAGAACCCGCCGTCTGCAGCGATTGCGGCGCGGTTTTTCATGATGGGCGCTGGCAATGGATCACGCCATCCGCGCATGCAAATCAGACCCGCTGCGCCGCTTGTCGCAGAATTCAGGAAAACCAGCCTGCCGGCTATGTAACGGTGGAAGGCCGGTTTGCACAGGATCACCGCGAAGAAATGCTCAATCTTGTCCGTAATCTGGAAACCCGCGAGAAGGCGGAACATCCGCTAAAGCGCATCATGGCCATAGAAGAGCAAGGCGACAAACTGGAAATCACGACTACCGATATCCATTTGGCCCGCGGTATCGGTGAAGCATTGCAGCATGCTTACAAGGGAGACCTGGATTTCCATTACAACAAGGATGAATATCTGGTGCGCGTGCATTGGCGGCGTTGAGGATCGGCGGCGGAAACAAATACAGACAGGCGGGTAAAGTGCGATTGTGGGTCACTTGGGAATGCAATCTGTTGGGATATAAAAATTAGGGGCGGCACAGCATAGCGCCGTTCGCCGCACGCATTTCCTTCGAAAACGCAAGACGGTTTTTCCTTCGTGGATGCTTGCCGGGGGTAGCCCGGCGGCTACTCACTTTCTTTGCTTCGCCAAAGAAAGTAAGCAAAGAAAGGCGACCGCAAGACGCTGCCCTTCGGGTACCCGTGAGAGTAATACGCCAAGCGGGAAGCGAAACGAACTCGCTGCGCTCAAACATGTTTCGCTTCTTTATCCGCTTGACGCATCACTCTCACGGCAGCGTCTCAAGCGGGGGCACGTCAACAACAAACACCGATTCTTCGGCGTTCATCCAGTTAGGTCAATTGCGTGGTCTGCCGACC
>Ga0156087_1111_pt1 | contig 75410 bp, 75 predicted proteins | sample RifCSPlowO2_02_FD_107740 | JGI IMG/M metagenome (GOLD analysis project Ga0156087, IMG submission 107740) | Burkholderiales bacterium RIFCSPLOWO2_02_FULL_57_36 | reverse complement strand
GGAAGACGCCGCTCGACGGAACGGTTAGGTTTGCGTTTCACGGATGCGCGTGAACAACTGCGGTGCTGCTACTTGGCCTGAATGGCAGCTGCGTACGCAAGTGCTACGTAGTGCTTGAGATGCTTGGCTCTGATATCGGCTAAACTGGATAGCTTGACGTGGCGGCGAGACTTACCCTCACCTTCCAGTACACGATACTCGTCTGGCATGGAGGCGCCCCGACTGAACTCCAATGACACATGCTTGGCGTAGGCGAATACACCACAAAACGGGACTGACGCCGAGAAGAGAATTCCTCCGTATTTGACTTCTTCCTTGATGCTCGAACCGGCTGCAAGAACGAGCTTCCGGACCTGCTGCACCAGTTCGTGGTTCGTCTCACTCGTGAGTCGAACGTCCTGGAGGAGTGCGTTGATTCGATCAGCGTGCATACGCGTGGGTAGGGTGCAGGTGGGTTCGTGCGGGTGTTCGCAAACCTAACGTGTTATAGGCGACAAGCCGTGACGCATATTCTGCCACGGCGAATCGATTGAAAATCGCATGCATGTTGGCTCTCCGCTGTTTAACTGCGATTCGTAGGGCATTGTCTTGACCAATAAAACGGCGTGCCAAAGGAAATACATAGTGCGTATCCTGCCATGAATAAATTGCCATAGCAACAAGTTATTCTTCGCGCCGTGTATATCATTATTGGATGGATAATTTGCTACGTGGCAGCGTTGGCCTGAACGAAATCTGCTGCGCTATACGGGAGCGCCCGTACATTCCATCAATGACAAAACATCGCTGACAATTCGTAAGCCTACCGCCAATATCCCAGCCGCTTCATCCATTCGGCAATTGCTCTTTCGTTCTCGCCGCCTTGCTCATGCCGCGCCTGCATTTCCGGCTTGTCATCGGCCAGGCGATGCTGGCCCAGCTTGAATTTTCCTTCGAGTTTTTCAACCGTGATATCAATGGCGACAATCGCATTGAACAGGCCGTTTCGCAGCTCCTGATCGATTGCGTCGAACCGTTCGCGATAGGCGGGTTCGTTCTCGGCAATCAGAGTGGAAAGCGCGTTCAGCTTGGCTTCCTCGCTATGATTCACAGCAGCCCGGCCGCTGGCGTGAACCGCAATGTAGTTCCAGGTCGGCACGCGATCCTTGCTGCGATAAAGCGTCGGCGAGATATAAGTATGGGGGCCTTGGAAAATCACGAGCGCCCGCGGATCGGCTTCCAGCGCTTTCCAGTGCGGATTGGCGCGCGCCACATGCGCGCTGATTCGCACGACGCCTGCGTCCAGGCGTGCCGATACCGGCAAATGCGTTACATATGGCACATCGTCGCAATTCGACACCAGCGTGGCGAAGCCGTATTGCTGCATCACCTCCAGCAATACGGCCGGATCGTCTTGCGCAAAATGCTGTGGTATATACATCGCCATAACTCAATGCCCCAGTTTTTTGAGCACGTCCGACAACATTGAAATCATCTGGTTGATTTCTTCCTTGGTCACATTCAGCGCCGGCATGAAGCGCAGCAGGTCCGGACGCGGTGAATTGAGCAGCAAGCCGACCGGGTTCATGTCGCGTGCGGCCTCGACGATCTGGGGACCGATATCCTTGCCGAGCTTCAGCGCGCGCAGCAAGCCTTCACCGCGTTCACCCTGGAAGTCGTGCCGGTCGGTCAGCTTGAGCAACTCTGCGCTGAGATAGGCGCCGGTGTCCTGCACCGATTGCAGGAAGCCCGGTTTGGTCACTTCATTCATTACAGCGGCGCCGACCGCGGTCATCAACGGATTGCCGTTATACGTGCCGCCTTGGTCGCCCGGCTCGAAGCATGCGAATTCTTCCTTGCACAGCATCGCCGCCAGCGGTACGCCGCCGCCGATGCCTTTACCCAGGGTCATGATGTCCGGCTCGACATTCGACAATTGATAGCCGAACAATTGGCCGGTACGGCCTACGCCGGTTTGCACTTCATCGACGATCAGCAGCAAGCCGTGTTGCCTGGTGAGAGCGCGCAAAGCCTGCATGAATTCGCGCGTTGCGGGAATCACGCCGCCTTCGCCTTGCACCGGCTCCAGCATCACGCCGATGGTCTTGTTTGAGATCAGTTTCTCGACGCTGGCGAGGTCGTTCAACACCGCTTTCGGAAAGCCCGGCACTTGCGGCGCAAAGATCTGGTCCCAGCCCGTTTTGCCGCTGGCCGACATGGTTGCCAGCGTGCGGCCGTGGAAACTATGCTCGAAGGTGATGATTTCATAGCGGTCGACGCCGCTGCTGTTCTTGTTTTTCTTGCCCCACTTGCGCGCCAGCTTGATCGCGCCTTCATTCGCCTCGGCGCCGCTGTTGGCGAAAAATACGCGGTCGAAGCAGGAATGCCTGACCAGCAGTCCAGCCAGTTCGATCGACGGCGCATTGTAGAAAGCAGGCGAGGGGTTGATCAGCTTTTTCGCCTGCGCAGCCAGTGCATCCTGAATGCAGCGCGGCGAATGACCGAGACAGTTGACCGCCCAACCCTGCAAATAATCGAGATAGCGCTTGCCGGCATGATCGGTAAGCCACATGCCCTGGCCCTCGGTAAAGACGAGCGGCGGCCTGTTGGTGATCGTCAACAGCGCATCGGTTTGATACTGGCTGAATTCCATGTCGGATACTCCTGGCTTTGGACTGCATTAATGGAAAAGGTGGAATACCGGATTGTCCGGCAGTTCAAAAAAAAAGCCACAGGATTGGCCTGTGGCTTTGTGATCAGTAAACGTTCACGCGCACGGCATCCCGGGTTGAGGCAGCGGGGTACGGCGTCGCAATAATTTGGCTGAAGTGTTCATGGCGACAATATTATGATGTTTTGCGCAGTGCGTCAAAAATTTTCTCGTTCGCTGTGCTCAGCCCACGGCCAGGTCGGCCTCGGAAGTAAACGAATCCGCATAAAACTCTTCTTCCGGAAGATTGCACAAGGCAACAAAATCTTTTTTCGCGGAGTCGACCATGATAGGCGTGCCGCAGGCATAGACTTGATGGCCGGACAAGTCCGGCAGATCGTCGATCACCGCGCGATGAACAAACCCTGTGCGCCCGTTCCAGTTATCTTCCGGTTTGGCTTCGGAAATCACCGGGACATATCTGAAATTGGGCAGGGTACGCGCCCACTCCTCGCATAATGCGTGCATGTACAGATCTTTCGGCCGGCGTCCGCCCCAGTACAGCACCATCGGACGCTGGATTTTTTCATGCATCGCGTGTTCGACGATTGCCTTGATCGGCGCGAAACCGGTGCCGGAGGCCAGCAACACCATCGGCTTGTCGGAGTCTTCACGCAGAAAGAACGTGCCGAGCGGGCCTTCGAAACGCAGGATGTCGCGCTCCTTCATCGTATTGAATACATGGTCGGTAAATATGCCGCCGGGCATATGGCGAATGTGCAGGGAAATCTGTGCGGCTTCATGCGGCGCATTGGCCATGCTGTAGCTGCGGCGCTTGCCATCCTTGAGCAGAAATTCGATGTATTGGCCCGCGCGATACTGGAACTTTTCGGTAGCCGGCAATTGCAGCGTCACGATCATCACATCGTCGGTAACCTTATCCAGTCTTGCAACACGGGTCGGCATTTTCTTGATCGGGAACTCGCCCGCGCCAAGCACTTCGCGTGCCTCGATCACGATATCGGAGTGCGGTATCGCGCTACAGAAAAGCGAATAGCCGTTTTTTTCTTCGGCGACCGGCAGCGCCTTTTCCTGATGGGCGTTGTGCGTCACTTCGCCGGAAATCAGCTTGCCCTTGCAAGTGCCGCAGGCCCCGTTCTTGCAGCCGTAGGGCAGGCCGACGCCGGCGCGAATCGCCGCTGCCAGCACGGTTTCGCCGTCGTCACAGGTAAATTGCCGACCACTCGGCTGAACAGTTACTTGGAAAGTCATACAATCCCGATTATGAAAAATAAAAGCTTCAAGAAAATTGGCAAGCCACGCTTACTGATCCTTGGCTGCGGCGATATCGGCATGCGTCTGCTGCCGCTGGTACGCGACCGATTTCGCGTATTTGCCGTCACCAGCGACGCGTCTCGCAAAGCTGAATTGCGCGACGCGGGCGCGATACCCGTCGTCGCCAATCTCGATCAGCCCGCCAGCCTTGCAAGTTTGTCACGCCTTGCTTCCACCATCGTGCACCTGGCGCCACCTCAATCCGAAGGCACGCATGACAGACGCACCCGCAATTTGACCGCCATTTTACCCGACCGCGCGACACTCGTTTATGTCAGCACTACCGGCGTGTATGGCAACTGCGATGGTGAGCGCTTCGACGAAACGCGGCCGATACACCCGCAAAACCCGCGTGCCCGGCGCAGAGTCGATAGCGAACAAGTGTTGCGAGCCTGGGCCAGACGCTCAGGTTCACGCCTGGCAATTCTGCGCGTTCCGGGAATCTACGCCGCCGATCGTTTGCCGATCGAGCGGCTGAAAAAAGGAACGCCGGCCTTGGTGACCGAGGACGACGTATATACCAACCATATCCATGCCGACGATTTGGCGGGCGTTATCGCAGCGGCCTTGTATCGCGCACTGCCCAACCGTGTTTACCATGCAGTCGACGATTCGGAAATGCGGATGGGTGACTATTTCGATGCGGTTGCCGATGCCTTCAATCTGCCGCGACCGCCGCGCTTGCCGCGCGCGGAACTGCAGAAAATCGTGTCGCCGATGCTGTTGTCTTTCATGTCGGAATCGCGCCGGCTGAAAAATGAGCGGATCAAGGACGAACTCGGTATTCGACTGCGTTATGCACAGGTCAGCGACGCGCTCGCGGCGATCGATCCGACGCACCCAATGGAAAAGTAAATCGGCCCCGTCAGATCACCAGAGTGTTCTTCAGGAAGTCGAACAGTAACTTCACGCGTTGCAAGTGGCGGATATCCGGATGCGCCAGAATCCACAAATCGGTGTCCAGCTCCTTCAGCGGTCCTTTCACAATTTCCATTTCCGGATTATTCCGGACCAAAAACATCGGCACCACGCCAACTCCCAGTCCGTGAATCACGCATCCGGTCAGCGAAAGCACGCTGTTGCAGCGATATCTCACCGCAAGCTTCGGATAATGCGCGCGCTGCCACTTCAGCGACGGATGATCGGCAAGCGATTCATCCAGTGCGATCCAGTCAATCTCTCCCAGTTCGACCGGGACCGGCGTGCGTTGCAGAAAGCTGCGGCTGGCATAGACCGCCGCCGATATCGTTCCGAGCCTGGTGCCCACCAGATGCTCGGGCGGTTTGCGCGTGGCGCGGATCGCGACATCCGCGTCGCGCCGGCTCAGGTCGGCGAGCGTATTGGTTGCGATCAGCTCAAGGTCGATGCGTGGATAGGCAATTGCGAATTGGTCGATCAGCGGCAACAGCAGTCCATGCAGGATCGTGTCGGTGGTGGTGATGCGCAACACGCCCGATGGCTCTCCGGCGGTTGAATATGCCGTCTCACGCGCTTCCTGCAGTTGCGATTCGATGCGCTCCGCATGGACGGCGAGCTTGAGCGCCAGTTCGGTGGCCAGATAACCCTGTTTGCTGCGCTCGAAAAGCCGCTCGCCGAGATCCTGCTCGATACGTTTGATCGAGCGGAATACGGTGGACGAATCCAGTTTCAGCCGCTCTGCCGCTCCGTTCAGAGTGCGGCCCCTGATCACCGCAAGCAATAACTCCAGATCGCTCAGGCCGAGTTTCGATTGCATTTTTGCATATGATGGTTTCATAAATGCTTATGTTCATTGTGTGGATGCCGGCATACATTATCACCGTCTCACACGGATTTCAAAATTTTTTCAAGGAGTTTCACCATGATCGATCAACGATTTGCAACTTATGCGGCGATGCTGCTGCGCCTGAGTCTGGGCACCATGTGGATCACGCATGCGTTATTGAAGGTGTTTGTTTTTACCATTCCCGGTTTTCAGGGGTTTCTTGCCAGTCACGGCATGCCGCCGATGCTTGCATTGCCGATCGTCGTAATGGAATTGATTGGCGGTGTGCTGATTGTGCTTGGAATCCGTGGCCGGCTGGTGTCGCTGCTATTGCTTCCTGTGTTGATCGGTGCAACGGCGGCACATGCGGCGAACGGCTGGGTGTTCAGCAATCCGCAAGGAGGATGGGAGTATCCGGTGTTCCTGATGGCGATGTCTATCGTTCATGGTTTGCTCGGTGATGGTGCGCTTGCACTCAAGCCGACAAGCGGGACAGGCCGAAGCACTTTACAAACCGCCTGATGTGTCGCCAGCAGGGAACTCAAATCAAGCATGCAGTTTTTCCGGGAGTGGAACTATGAAACTAACCTTGATCAGTCATAAATTGTGCCCTTACGTGCAAAGAGCGGTGATCGTGCTCAAAGAGAAAAATGTCGACTTTGAACGAATCGATATCGACCTTGCGAACAAGCCGGACTGGTTCATCGCGTTGTCGCCCTTGGGCAAGACGCCGGTGTTGCAGGTCGATGGTCGGGCCGTCTTTGAATCCGCCGTGATCTGCGAATATCTCGAAGATACGGTCCGTCCCGCGCTGCATCCAGCGGACCCGTTGACGCGTGCGCAGCATCGGGCATGGATCGAATTCGCATCCGCTACATTGAATGCGATAGGGAACTTGTACAGCGCCGTGGATGCAGCGTCGTTTCAGGCGAGCCGGGGCAAGCTTGCAGAACGCTTTTCTCAACTGGAAAAAGTACTCGGCGAAGGCCCGTATTTTGCGGGCACGCAATTCAGCCTGGTCGATGCAGCGTTCGGGCCGGTATTTCGTTATTTCGACGTGTTCGACGAAGTCGCGGGAATCAGTCCGTTCGATGCAACGCCGAAGACGAGAAGATGGCGCGAGGCTTTGGCGCAACGTTCATCCGTTCGCGCAGCGGTTGCCGCGGATTACGCGGCAATGCTGCGACGCTTTGTGATCAATCGGGAAGGAGTGCTTGGCAGGCAACTTGCCCTGCAGACTGACCGGGTTGCCGCCGCATGTTGAGCAAGGCTGGCGACGTCATCACGTCAACGCGGACGTCGCTTTCAATACCTCCTCGGCCGTCGTCATGCCTTCGACAATCTTGAGGGCGCCTGCGACCCGCAGCGGTTTCATTCCATCGGCAATGCTTTGCTTTTGCAGCACGTGGATATCGGTTTCCGGCTGGATCAATTTTGAAAAGGTTTGCGTGACCGTCAATAATTCATACAGCCCGGTGCGCCCGCGATAGCCGGTTTGCCGGCATTCCGGACATCCCACCGGACGATAGATGGTTTTTGGCTTTGGCATTTTCCAGCCGTCGGCAAGGCTTTTCCAGATGTCGTCCGCCAGTTCGCCATCCGGCCCCTTGCAATGCGGACACAGCGTGCGCACCAGGCGTTGCGCCATGATGCCGATCAGCGTCGCTTCGAGCAGATAGTAGGGAACGCCCAGTTCCAGCAGGCGCATTACTGCGGACGGCGCATCGTTGGTATGCAGTGTCGACAGCACCAGGTGGCCGGTCAGCGCTGCCTGGATCGCCATTTCGGCGGTGGCCAGGTCACGGATCTCGCCAACCATGATGATGTCCGGGTCTTGCCGCATCAGCGCCCGTACGCCATCGGCGAAAGACAGATCGATGCCGTGCTGCACCTGCATCTGGTTGAACGATGCCTCGACCATCTCGATTGGGTCTTCGACGGTGCACACGTTGACTTCGGAGGTCGCCATGGCTTTCAACGTGGTGTACAGCGTCGTGGTCTTGCCGGAGCCGGTCGGGCCGGTGACAAGAATAATGCCGTGCGGCCGGCTGGTCAGGCTATCCCAGCGGATCGCGTCGTCCGGCGGAAAACCAAGTTCCGGCAAAGTCTTGACTACCACTTCCGGATCGAAAATACGCATCACCAGCTTTTCGCCAAATGCCACCGGCAAGGTCGATAGACGCAATTCGATTTCCTGCCCGGCGGCGGTACGCGTTTTGATGCGGCCGTCCTGCGGGCGGCGCTTTTCAATCACGTCCATGCGCCCCAGCAGCTTGATGCGCGCGGTCATTGCGATCAATACCACCGCCGGCACCTGGTAGACCTGATGCAGGATTCCATCGATGCGGAACCGTACCGCGCCCAACTCGCGCTTGGGTTCGAGATGAATGTCGGATGCGCGCTGCTCGAATGCATACTGCCACAGCCAGTCGACAATGTTGATGATGTGCTGATCGTTGGCATCGACCTGCTTGTTGGCTTTGCCAAGTTCGACCAGCTGTTCGAAATTGTTGCGCAATGCCAAGTCCTGCCCGCTCAACTTGTTGGCGCCCTTGATCGACTTGGCGAGCGAAAAGAACTGGGAAATGTATTGCGAAATTTCGAGTGGATTGGCAATCACCAGCTTGATATTCCGGCGCGATATCTTCGCAATTTCCGCTTCCCATTCGATGGAAAAAGGTTCGGCGGTGGCAATCACCAGTTCGCTTTGCGTCAGCTCGACCGGGAGAATGTTGAAGCGTGCGGCATAGGTTGCGGACATCACATCGGCAACCCGGGTGAAATCGACTTTCAGCGGATCGATCCGGAAAAACGGCAGCTTGACCTTGCCTGCCATCCACTCGGTCAGCCAGTCGAGCGTGAGCAGCTTGTGCGGCGGTTGCGTGGAATGCAGCTTGCATTGGGCGACCGCTGTCAGCGCATGCATCGAAATCGTACCGCTCCTGAGAATGCCCTGCGCGTGATTGAAGTGCGCCTTGGCGTCGGCCTTTTCGATGACTCCGTCAGCCAACAACCAGCTGAAGATCTGCTGCAGGTCGAGCATTTTCTGAGGATTTTTATTCATCGCGGTCGGGTTGGCTGACATGTCGTTCCAATGAGAATAAGAGTGTTATCGCGTCAATTTCCAGGCTTTCAAACCATTGACCCATGCCTTGGCCGGCAACCTGGTCCTGCCGTGAATATCGGATGCGCGTTCATACAGCGCCGGAAAATCCAGTGCCGGAGCGGTCTTGAATGCAATCGCGACCACGTTGCCTTCATGAACTTCCGGCAGGCAGATGATTTCGTCAAATGCAAAGCGCATCGCCTTCAGATTCCTTGCATAGCTTGGATGATCGCCGAACAGATTGACCGTCATGATGCCATGCGGCGCAAGGCAGGCGGCGCATGCAAGGTAAAATTCGGGCGTGTCCAGCACCGGGCCGCGCGCGGTCGCATCATACAAATCGACTTGCATTACGTCGATCGAATCATGGTTGGCGCGGTCATCGACAAAGTCGGACGCATCCATTTCAAGCACCGTCAGCCGGTCGTCGTTTGGCGGCAGCTTGAACATCGATTCGCAAATCGCGACAACGGACGGATTCAGTTCGATTGCGGCAATCTGCGCCTCTGGAAATTCACGATAGCAGAACTTGGTCAACGCACCCGTGCCCAGACCAAGCTGAACGATCCGGCGAGGCTGATCGCCGAACAGCATCCACGCCATCATCTGCTGCGCGTACTCAAGCTCGATCCAGTCGGGTTTGCGCAGCCGCATCGCACCTTGCACCCACTCCGTCCCGAAGTGCAAAAAGCGTACGCCATCCTGCTCCGATAACGTCACGGGCGCAAACTTCGCTTTGCGCGGCACGCGTGACGGTTTTACCGGCTCACGCCGCGACCCGCGCAGCGACTCTTCTTTTTCGATTGATTTTCGTTTGATCAGCATTGCTTCAATGGCTTGTTTCACTCGCAGCATTATGCTGCGATCCCTTGCCAGAGCACAAGCTTTTGCGTGAATGAAAGCTGTGCATTGGCTGGAGAAGAGGACGGCAGCACCAGCGTTTCAAATCCGGCATCGGAAAATTCGGGCGCCAGTTTGCCCGATGCCTTGCCGTTAAAGCATACCCGTGTCAGTTGCGGACAGTGTTGCTTCAGGAATGCAAAATCATTGGTTTCAGCGTTGCGAATTGCGGTGTCAAGGCTACCCTTTCGTTCGCAGCCGGCAATGACATCCCATAAACCGATCCGGTGCGCCAGCAGGCGCAAGAGGCGCTCTTGATAGGGCAAACGGACCAGTTCTTCCCCAAGCACGGCCGACAGAAGCGGCCAGAACTGATTGCGCGGATGCGCATAATATTGTTTTTCGGCCAATGACTTTTCGCCGGGGAAGCTGCCCAGGATCAGGACCTTGGTGTCGCGGTCGAGTACTGGCGGAAGGCCGGTCAAGGGCGCGCTTGTAATGAGAGATGGCATGAAATGAAGGATGCGACGGTGGGATTTTCAATCCGTATGGGTTGGCAGGAGAAGGAGATAATTTCTCTATCGAAATAAGGCTACACTATTTGGAATGGCGCATCACAATATAAAGTTCCATGTCGGCGGTTTGTTTTTTCTCGCAGTGTTGATACCGGGGCAGTTCCCGAAGATCGGATCATGAATAAAAAAATAATTGTAGTTACCGGAGGAAGCCGCGGAATCGGGGCTGCCGCTGCACAACTCGCAGCCATGCGGGGTTATTCCGTCTGCATCAGTTATTTGCATAACCGGCAAGCGGCCGAAGAGATTGTTGCTGCGATCAGGAATACAGGCGGGAACGCAATCGCGGTCGCAGCCGATGTCGCACAGGAGCAGGACGTGATCCGTTTGTTCGAGACGGTGGACAATTTCTTCGGTACGATCGACGCATTGGTCAACAATGCCGGCATTCTGGAACACCAGATGCGTGTCGATGAAATGGATTCCGCACGCCTGAACCGCATTTTTGCAACCAACGTTACCGGCAGTTTCCTTTGCGCCAGAGAAGCGGTGCGGCGCATGTCCACCAGGCACGGCGGCAAGGGCGGTGCGATCGTCAACCTGTCTTCGATCGCATCGCGCCTTGGTGCGCCCGGGGAATATGTCGATTACGCCGCATCCAAAGGCGCGATCGATACGCTGACGATCGGCCTGGCCAAGGAAGTCGCGGCGGAAGGTATCCGGGTAAACGCGGTTCGGCCCGGCGTAATCTATACTGACATTCATGTCAGCGGCGGCGAACCGGGACGCGTGGAGCGGGTCAAGGACGCGGTGCCGATGAAACGAGGCGGCGATGCACTGGAAGTGGCGAATGCAGTTCTTTGGCTGTTGTCGGATGACGCGTCTTATACGACTGGATCGTTTATCGATGTGACCGGCGGCAGGTGATTTGCACGCTGACGCCCAAGTTTCCATAGCGGCGGTTATGCGCCGGCGACCACGATATCGAAGTTCGTCGAAAATCCGGTCCGTGTCTTGAGCAGTTCCGCGAATAAAAGCTTGCGCGCCGCACCCGACAGATGGGCGACGAAGGGGTCCTTCTCCGCGCCATCGCCCTTGATATACATTTGCGTGGTGAGCAAATTCTTGCCGTCGCGTTTTATCCGCATGTGGACATGCGGTGGACGTCCGGCGTAGGGTACCGGGCGAATCGTGATGAAGCGATAATTCCCGGTGCTGTCGGTGACGGTTTTGCCAAACCCCTGAAACCCGGGATCGGCCGAACGCATCGACGCTGCATCGTAGAGGTAATCGCCATCGGCATCACATTGCCAGATTTCCACGACCGCGCTGCCCAACGGTGATCCGTCCGATCGCAATACCCGGCCGGTCAATTCCAGCGGAATACCCTTGGCGGTCGCGCCGGCATAATGGAATAAATCGGGATCGGTCTCTTTCGGGAATTCACGCGGATAGAACGGACCTTCGGGCTGTGCCGGCGTCGCCGGCAGTTTTTGCTGCGCGCCGGATTTTGACAGCCAGAGCACAACAGGCACGCTTGCCAACAGGTTCAACAACAATCGTCGTATCGGCTGCATCTCACACTCCTTGCAATCATGCGGGCCTACGCCTGGCAGTCCCGCATGATTCTTTGCAATGCCGCTTACTTACTTGCCATTCCCAGCAGCATTTCATTCAAACGCTTCACGAACGCGGCCGGATCGGTCAGTGTGCCGCCTTCGGCCAGCGTGGCCTGATCGAACAGGATGTGCGACCAGTCGGCAAATTTCGCTTCTTCGTATTTCAGCCTTTGCACCAGCGGATGATCCGGGTTGATTTCCAGGATCGGCTTGGACTCCGGTGCAGTCTGGCCGGCCGCTTTCAACATGCGCATCAGGTTGGCGGACAGGTCGTTCTCTTCCGCAACCAGGCATGCCGGCGAATCGGTCAAACGGAAAGTCACGCGCACGTCCTTGGCCTTGTCGGTCAGCGCAGACTTCATTTTCTCGACCAAATCCTTGTACTGTACTTCGGTTTCTTCATGCTGCTTTTTCTCTGCTTCGTCTTCGAGTTTGCCGAGATCGAGGTCGCCCTTGGCAACCGACACCAGTTCCTTGCCTTCGAATTCGGTCAGGAACGACAGCATCCATTCATCGACGCGGTCGGTCAGCAACAATACTTCGACGCCTTTCTTGCGGAAAATTTCGAGGTGAGGACTGTTCCGCGCGGCCGAATACGATTCGCCGGTCACGTAGTAGATTTTGTCCTGGCCTTCTTTCATGCGGCCGACATAATCGGCAAGCGAAACGGTTTGCGCATCGCTGTCGGCATGGGTTGATGCGAAGCGCAGCAGTTTGGCAAGGCGCTCCTTGTTGGTCGCATCTTCGCCGATGCCTTCCTTGAGCACCTGGCCGAACTCTTTCCAGAAGGTCGTGTACTTGTCCTTCTGTTCCTGCTCGTCGCTGTTGGCGAGTTCTTCCAGCATCGACAGCACGCGCTTGGTCGATCCTTCGCGGATCACCTTGACGTCGCGCGACTCTTGCAGCAGTTCGCGCGATACATTCAGCGGCAAGTCGTTGGAGTCGATCACGCCTTTGACGAAACGCAAATAAACCGGCATCAGCTGTTCCGCATCATCCATGATGAAGACGCGTTTCACATAGAGCTTGATGCCGCCGCGCTTGTTGCGGTCCCACAGATCGAACGGCGCATGCGTCGGGATGTATAGCAACTGCGTGTATTCGCTGCGGCCTTCGACCCGGTTGTGCGTGAAGGTCAGCGGCTCCTGGAAATCGTGCGACACGTGTTTGTAGAATTCGGCGTACTGCTCCGGCGTGATATCCGCTCTGTTGCGCGCCCATAATGCGCTGGCCTGATTGACGGTTTCGAGTTCGTCCTTCAGAACGGTTTCTTTCTTTTCCTCGTCCCATTCTTCTTTCTGCATCTGGATCGGCAGCGAGATATGGTCGGAGTATTTGCGGATGATGGACTTGAGTTTCCAGGCCGACAGGAATTCGTCTTCGCCTTCGCGCAGATGCAAGGTAATTTCGGTGCCGCGCGCGGGCTTGTTGATGGCTTCGACAGTGAAGTCGCCGGCGCCGGTGGACTCCCAGCGTACGCCGTCGCCGGCCGAAGTGCCGGCACGGCGGCTATCGACGGTGATCTTGTCGGCCACGATGAATGCGGAATAAAAGCCGACACCGAACTGGCCGATCAGCGCGGCATCCTTTTGCTGGTCGCCGGACAGTTGGGAGAAAAATTCCCTGGTGCCGGATTTGGCAATCGTACCGAGATGCTCGATCGCTTCATCCCGGTTCATGCCGATGCCGTTATCCGAAATCGTGATCGTGCGGGCGGTTTTGTCGAAGCCGACCTTGATCTTCAAGTCAGGATCGTTCTCGAACAGGGCGCCGTTGTTGATCGCTTCAAAGCGCAACTTGTCGGCGGCATCGGATGCGTTGGAAATCAGCTCGCGCAGAAAAATTTCCTTGTTGGAATACAAGGAATGAATCATCAGTTGCAACAGTTGTTTGACTTCTGCTTGAAAACCCAGAGTTTGCTTTTCGGATACGACCATTTTTCCCTCGACAGTCAAAATTAAATTGTACGGTTACGGCTCACGATCTTGCTTCCCGGCTGCAAGAATGAGAGCGGCCAGGAGTTCATGCAGTATGGGGGCGAAAAAGGCAATTTCAAGATTTGCCGATTTCCTGTTCCAGAAAACGCAGCACACCGCTATCCGGCATTGTGGCGATATTGATGCGCATCCGGGTTGACGGCAATTGGCTGGGAGAGAACAGGCTGCCGGGCGCCAGCAGATAACCTTGCTCCATGGCCTTTTCAGTCAGCACATTGGTATTGCATCCGGTTTCAACCCAGACAAACATGCCCGCCGGCGTAGCCGGATCCACGGTCAAACCCACGCGTTCCAGTTGCCGCACGGTTTTGTCGCGTGCGCTGTCCAGCTTGCCGCGCAAACGATCGGCGTGCTTGCGATAGTGGCCTTCCGATAACACCTTGTACACCACGCGCTCGCCGATTTCGGTGGTAGTCAGTGTGGACAGCATTTTCCGGTCCGACAGATGTTTGGCCAATTCATGCGAAGCGGCGATGAAACCGACCCGTAAATTGGCCGCCAGGGTTTTTGAGAAGCCGCCAAGATAAATTACCCGGTTCAACTGATCCAGCGCCGCGATGCGGGTGGCCGGCTGCACCGCGGTGCCGGGATGCATGTCGCAATAGATATCGTCTTCGACAATCGTGAAATCATGCTGTTCGGCGATCTTCAATACCTGGAACGCCTTTGCCGCCGATAGAGAAGTCGAGGTCGGGTTGTGCAGCACCGAGTTGATCACATAGAGCTTGGGTTTGTGCAGCGCGGCCAGTTCGGCCAGCTTGCCGATGTCGGGACCATCGGCCATGCGCGGAATCCCCACCACCTTGGCGCCCAGGGTCGCGAATGAACCGAACATCAGGAACCATGCCGGATCGTCGACAAACACGGTGTCGCCGGCTTGCAAAAAATGCCGTGCAACCAGATCCAGCGCCTGCGTCACGCCGGTGGTGGTAACGATTTGATCCGGCGTCGCGGCGATTTCCAACTCCGCGAGTTTCAGTTGCAATTGTTGCCGGAACGGCAGGAATCCTTGCGGATTGCCGTATTGCAGCAGCAAATTCGGATTTTGCCGACTGATTGCGCGCAGGCCGTTGGCAATTAATTCGCCATCGAGCCAGTCGCATGGCAGCAGGCCGGAACCCGGCATTTTTTCCGATGGCAGTTGGCGAAACATGTTGCGCACCAGCCAGACTACGTCAAGCTGGCTCGGTTGCGCATCGGCTGGCGCAGCGCTGCCGGTCAACTTCATCGGTGACCGATCGCGCACATAAAACCCCGAGCCGCGCCGCGATTCGAGATATCCCTTGGCCACCAGCCGGTCATATGATTCGACCACGGTGAAGCGCGACACGCCGTGCAGATCCGCGTATTGACGGATCGACGGCATGCGCGCACCGGTGCGCAGCAGCTTGTCATCGATACGCACTTCAATCGAGCGGACGATCTGCTCGACCAGTGAGGCGCCAGGTTCGCGCGACAACACTTGAGGTGCGGCCGCAGCGAGTGGTGGCGGGAAGGTCTTGCGTGAACCGGCTGTATTGGTCATTTTGCCGTGACAGTGAGTTGAATTATTTTGTTAAGTGTATCGGTACTGTATTGGTATTGTCGTATAGGATACATCATCTTCCAAAACAAGTCGCGGCGCCTGCCAGTCACCGGATAAACAAGGAATCAAGGATCATGGAAGCTTTACTACCGTTGGCGTTGTTTGCTTTCGTATCGTCGATTACCCCGGGACCGAACAACATCATGCTCACGTCGTCCGGCGTCATATACGGGTTCGTCCGATCAATTCCGCACATACTGGGCGTCACTTTCGGTTTTGGTATTTTGCTGGCCTTATCCGCTGCGGGAATCGGCAGCCTGATCCTGCTGGTGCCGTCAATTCAAGTGATATTGAAAACCTTCGGCTCCGGATATTTGCTGTATCTGGCATGGCAACTGCGAAGCTTGGCGATTCGCCAGGACGCCACGGCAAGCACCAGGCCAATGTCCTTCACGGGCGCCACTTTGTTTCAATTTGTCAATCCGAAGGCATGGGTCATGGCGATTTCGGGTTCTTCCGCATTCCTGCCGCCGATGCCGTCGGTGTGGATGTCGATCGCCATATTTTGTCTGGTATTTTGCGCAGTCAACCTGCCTTGCGTGAGCCTATGGGCGGGAGCGGGCGCTGCGCTGCGGCGCTACCTTGCCGAGCCGCGCTGGCAGCGCAGGTTCTGTGTGGTGATGGTTGTGCTGACGACCTACTCCGCGATTGCAATCTGGCTGTAGGGCGGATAAGACACGCAATCAATGGAGATGCCGAGCGGTGATCGGATGGGCGGTGCAGTTAAGGGTAAAATCTGCCTACTCATTGACCTTGCCTCGAGATGCCGAAGAAATAAAAATCGACAGCATCGGACCGGCACTCTATTTTGGAGCAAATCTTGTCCTTCTACCAAAAACTTGAAGCACTGAATATCGAATTACCCGCCGTATCCGCGCCGGCCGCAGCTTATGTGATGTACGTGCAGACAGGCAATACGGTTTTCCTGTCCGGCCACATAGCCAGAAAAGACGGCAAGCCGTGGGTCGGTCAACTCGGCAAGAACATGGCTACCGACGAAGGCAAGCAGGCGGCGCGCGCAGTCGCGATCGATTTGATGGCGACCCTGCAGGCGGCATGCGGCGGCGATTTGAATCGCGTCAAGCGCATTGTCAAGCTGATGAGCCTGGTCAATTCAACCGGCGATTTCACCGAGCAGCATCTGGTGACCAATGGCGCATCAGAACTGTTCGGTGAAGTTTTTGGCGAGCAAGGCAAGCATGCTCGTTCCGCCTTCGGTGTCGCGCAGAATCCATTGGGGGCTTGCGTTGAAATTGAATTGATTGCGGAAATTGCATAAGGTCTTTCGGAACGAATACCTGATTCGGAAATAGCAGAGCAGCAGAAAGAAACTTATGAAAATCGAAAATCCGGCGCCGGTCCAATGGCATTTTTCGGAGAGAGCGCAGCAACTCAAGAGTTCCGCGATTCGCGAAATCCTGAAAGTCACGATGCGCCCGGAAATCATTTCATTTGCCGGCGGCCTGCCGTCGCCCGCAACGTTCCCGGTGGAGCGCATGCGCGCCGCGTACGACGCGGTATTGTCGCGACAGGGCAAGGTCGCGCTGCAGTATGGTCCGACCGACGGCTATGCGCCGCTGCGGGAATGGATTGCCGATTCATTATCGATCGATGGTGCAAAAATCGTCCCGGAACAAGTGCTGATGGTGTCCGGATCGCAGCAAGGCCTGGATTTGCTGGCGAAGATATTGATCGATGAAGGCAGCAAGGTGCTGGTCGAGACGCCAAGCTATCTCGGTGCATTGCAGGCGTTTTCGCTCTATCGGCCGGAATTCGTGTCGCTGCCGACCGACGATGCGGGTCTGTTGCCGGATGCGGTATCGGCCGTGGGGCAGGGCGCACGCCTGTTGTATGCGCTGCCGAATTTTCAGAATCCGACCGGGCGCACGCTATCGATCGTGCGTCGCGCATCCCTGGTGGATACTTGCGCAAAAATGGGATTGCCGCTGATCGAAGACGATCCGTACGGCGCGCTCAGCTACAGCGGCGATCCGCTGCCGAAGATGCTGACCATGAATCCCGGCGGCGTCATTTACATGGGATCGTTTTCAAAAGTACTGACGCCCGGCATCCGTCTCGGTTACGTGGTGGCGCCGCTGCCGTTGATCCGCAAGCTGGAGCAGGTCAAGCAGGCCGCCGATCTGCATACCGCGCAATTGACGCAGATGGTGGTGCATGAAGTGATCAAGGACGGCTTCCTGACACAGCACATACCGACCATCCGCAGCTTGTATGCCGACCAGTGCCGGGCAATGCTGGCGGCATTGACGGAATTTTTCCCTGCTTCGGTCGTCTGGACCAAACCCGATGGCGGCATGTTCATCTGGATCACGCTGCCGAAGCATATCGACAGCACGCAATTGCTCGATGAAGCGATTGGGCAACATGTCGCGTTCGTGCCGGGAGCGCCGTTCTATGCAAACGCACCGGAGCACAACACGCTGCGCCTGAGCTTCGTCACCGTGCCGCCGGAAAAAATTCGAGAAGGTGTCGCCAAGCTGGGTAAGCTGATCGCGGCAAAACTATAAGGCGAATTCGATGCGCATCGATCAACTTCCTTTTTGTACGACCGACTGGAACCTGGTCGAGCGTTCCGAACATAAGGGCGATTCTGGCGTCGCCTATTGGCGTACCCGCCAGTTTGGCGAAATCCGTGTGCGCATGGTTGAATATACTGAGGGATATCTGGCTGACCACTGGTGTGAAAAAGGCCATATCCTGTTATGTCTGGAGGGTGAGTTGCATACCGAACTGGCTGACGGACGCAAATTCGTGCTCATACCTGGCATGAGTTATCAGGTTGCGGACCATGCGGAAGCGCATCGCTCATCAGCTCCATTGGGCGCAAAATTGTTTATCGTTGATTGAAAGTCCGGGGAAAAATTTTGCTTGCTCTGTAATTTTCTCGATGTGCAATTTAGATAAACGACATCAAAAGTTTGCACAGGTGGGGGATAGTAGGGTGGGAAAGCGCAGCCCGTTTTTCCGTGCATCTCTCGCCATGTCCCTTCGAAAACGCAAGACGGTTTGTCCTTCGTGGAAGCTAGCCGGGTCTCGCCCCGGCGGGCGAGGTACTTTCTTTTGCGTCGCCAAAAGAAAGTACCCAAAGAAAAGGCGACCCTACAAAGCGCCCTGCGGGTGCCCGCAAGAGCGAGAGCCGCTGCGGGAAGCGAAACGAACTCGCTACGCTCAGACATGTTTCACTTCTTATCCGCATCGACTCCCGCTCTTGCGGCGCTTTGCCAAGGGTTGAACGTCAACAGCAACGTCAATATCAACGTCCACACCAGTTCAGCGGACCGCGAAATTTATTTCGCTGGAATGGCGCTTAAAATCGGGGGTTGTTATTGACGTACCCCCGCTTTGACGCTGCCGCTGAAGTGCCTGTTGAAACGGATAAGAAACGAAATTTGTCTGAGCGCAGCGAGTTTATTTCGTTTCCCGTTTCAGCAGGTGCTTCAGCGGGAACCCGCAGGGCAGCGGCTTCGCGGTCGCCTTCTTTTGCTTACTTTTCTTGGCGAGACAAGAAAAGTGAGTAGCCGCCGGGCCACCCCCGGCAAGTCACCACGAAGGAAAAACCGTCTTGCGTTTTCGAAGCGAACGCCGCGAAGAGGCACACGGCAAAAGGCGCTGTGCTTTGGACGCCCCCGAAACTGCAACCTTGTTTCCCGCCCTACACATCTTACTTTTGCGCCGTCAACCTAGTCGGTTTGATCTTCGATTCCAAAGCCTTGCCCTTACGTGCGCGCTTGCCGATATGGTGCGCCAGACCAGATGCCGACAGAAGAACTTCCTGCGCTTTGCCGCCGCGTCCTGTACCGGACACCACAACGCCGCGCTGACTGATCGGCTGAGCCGCGATCAACTTTTCATTCTTGTCCAGCTCCATCAGAATTACGCCGCGTCCCCCGCCGGACAACTGTTTGATCTCGTCCAGACCGAATACCAGCAGCCGGCCTTTCTCGGACAGGCAGGCAATCGCGCTGACGCCTTTGAACATCGTGCGCGGCGCCAACGGCTCGTCGCCGTCCTCGAGCGTCATAAACGACTTGCCGCCCTTGATCCGGCTTGTCATGTCGCCGGCCTTGACGGTAAATCCATAGCCGGCCGTAGAGGCAAGCAATAGTGTCGTGTCCGGCGTACCTGCGAAATAATGCAGCACGCGCGACCCGTTCGCCAGATCGACCAGCGTCGTGACCGGCACGCCATCGCCGCGCGCGCCGGGTAGCGCGGCAACCGGGACTGTATACACGCGGCCGTTCGACCCGAACGCAAGCAGATTGTCTACCGTGCGGCATTCGAACGCGCCGTATAAACTGTCGCCGGCCTTGAACGTGAACTGGCTTGCGTCATGCTCATGGCCGGTGCGCGCGCGCACCCAGCCTTTTTGCGAGACGATGACCGTGACCGGTTCGTCGATGATCTTTTGTTCGGCCACTGCTCTTTCGGCAGCTTCAATCAGCGTTCTGCGTGGATCGCCGAATTGTTTTCCATCCGCTTCGATTTCCTTGATGATCAATTTCTTCATCGATGCCGGATTGTCGAGCAGATCGTGCAGCGCTGCTTTTTCCTTGCGCAACTCGGCCAGCTCTTGCTGAATCTTGATCGCTTCCAGGCGCGCCAATTGGCGCAGGCGGATTTCAAGAATGTCTTCCGCCTGCCGATCGGATAACTTGAATGCCTGCATCAGCGCCGGCTTTGGCTCATCCGATTCGCGGATGATCTTGATCACCTTGTCGATATTCAGCAATACCGCTTCGCGGCCTTCGAGAATATGGATGCGATCGTCGATTTTACGAAGCTTGAACTGCGAGCGCCGCGTCACTGTTGCAAAGCGGAATTCGATCCATTCGCGCAATATATCGCCCAACGCTTTCTGTCGCGGCCGTCCATCACGGCCGATCATCACCAGATTGATCGACGCACTCGTCTCCAGCGACGTGTGCGCCAGCAGCAGGTTCATGAACTCGGTCTGATCCTGGTTTTTCGATTTGGGTTCGAGCACCAGCCGTACCGGTGCATCGCGGCCGGATTCGTCGCGTACGGTATCGAGCATTGATAGCACTGATTGTTTCATCGCCAACTGTTCCGGCCCGAGCGCTTTCTTGCCGAGCTTGATCTTCGGGTTGGTCAGTTCTTCAATCTCTTCCAGAATTTTTTGCGACGAGGTGCCGGGCGGTAGTTCGGTGACCACCGCTTGCCATTGGCCGCGCGCCAAGTCCTCAATCTTCCATTTGGCGCGCACCTTCAGCGTGCCGCGCCCGGACCCATACATTTCCGAGATCGCGGCCGATGACGTGATGATTTGCCCGCCGCCGGGGAAGTCCGGACCGGGAATTATTTCCATCAATTCGGCATGCGACAGTTTTGGATTGCGGATAAGCGCCACCGCCGCCTTGGCTACCTCTTGCAGATTATGCGACGGGATTTCGGTGGCAAGGCCGACTGCGATGCCGGATGCGCCGTTCAGCAATACAAATGGCAGACGTCCGGGCAACAGTTTCGGTTCTTCGGTCGAGCCGTCGTAGTTCGGTTGAAAGTCGACGGTTCCCATGTCGATTTCATCGAGCAGCAGTTTTGCAATCGGCGTAAGTCGTGCTTCGGTGTAACGCATTGCCGCCGCGCCATCGCCATCGCGCGAACCGAAATTGCCTTGCCCGTCGATCAACGGATAGCGCAATGAAAAACTCTGCGCCATGCGCACCAGCGCGTCATATACCGATTGGTCGCCATGCGGATGCAGCTTGCCCAGTACGTCGCCCACCACGGCTGCCGATTTGCGTGGCTTGGCGGTTGCGTTCAGGCCAAGCTCATTCATCGCATACAGAATCCGGCGCTGCACCGGCTTCTGGCCGTCGCTGACATCAGGCAGCGCACGGCCTTTGACGACAGAGATTGCATAATCAAGATAGGCTCGTTCCGCAAAGCTGGCAAGTGTCAGCGAGTCACCGCCGTCCGGAGGGATTGTGTCAAACAGATTGGCTTGTTCAGTCATGGTGATTCAGGAAGTTATTCGGTTTGCGTCGCCGGTGCCGGCATGTTGCGCCGGCCCGGGATCGTCATGGAAATACGTTTTGGATCTGTAGAAGAACCGGAAAACACTGCGCCACCGGTCTTGAAGGAAACTGGTTTGTACAGCTGATGAAACTGGGTAACAACCTGTACGTAATTGCGTGTTTCAGGATATGGCGGAATGGTATTCTTGTATTTTTTCACGGCGCCTTCACCGGCGTTGTATGACGCAAGTATCAGCTGCGGCTGATTTGGAAACAGTTTGTGCAAATCGCGCAGGTAACGTGCGCCGAGCCGAATATTGGTTTTCGGATCGGTCAGTTTTTGCGAGATCGATTTTTTTTGATCGTGCCGCAATCCATAGCGCTCGGCAGTCGCCGGCATGATCTGCATCAGGCCGACCGCGCCTTTGGGCGATACCGCGTTCGGATTGAACCCGGATTCGGCTGCCATCACCGCCTTGAGCAGCGCCGGGTCGACGGAAAATTCCTTGCCTGCCTGGCGCATCAGCGGCTCGTATTTTTTCAGATTCGGATGTTCGGACAGATAGCGCAGCAGCGCCGGTTTGATGGTAATCGGTCCGGATTCGGTCAGGGTCGAGGAGTCAAATGACTCGTCGCCGCGCAGGAATAATTGATAACGCTCATCCAGCTTTTCAGTCGAAAAATGTGCCACGCCTTGCGCATCGATATGGCCGTAGATATCGGCCAACGCGCTCGATGACGCGAAACCCAGGCAGCCCGACAGCAAGAGCGTGACAATCCGCATCAGATATCCGCTTCCGCTTCGTTACCGTGTTCTTCTATCCATGCGCGACGTGCGGCAGCTTCGCCCTTGCCCATCAACATGGTGAAACACGCTTCCGATGCAGCCAGATCGAAGGAACCAAGAGCTACCGGCAACAAACGCCTGGTGTCGGGGTTCATCGTGGTTTCCCACAACTGTTCCGCATTCATTTCGCCCAGGCCCTTGAAGCGCGAAATTGCCCATGCGCCGTCCTTGACGCCGTCTTTGCGCAACTTGTCTTCAATTGCTTCGAGTTCGCCATCATCCAGCGCATAGACTTTTTGTGCAGGCTTCTTGCCGCGCGCCGGTGCATCGACCCGGTACAGTGGCGGCCGCGCCACGCAGATATGACCGCGATCGATCAGTTGCGGAAAGTGTTTGAAAAACAGCGTCAGCAACAGCACCTGGATATGCGAACCGTCAACGTCGGCATCCGACAGTATGCAAATTCTTCCGTAGCGCAAGCCGGTCAAATCCGGCGTGTCGTTCTTGCCATGCGGATCGACCCCGATCGCCACCGCGATATCGTGAATTTCATTATTGGCAAACAGTCTGTCGCGCTCTGTTTCCCAAGAATTCAATACCTTGCCGCGCAGCGGCAGGATCGCCTGGAATTCCTTGTCGCGTCCCATCTTCGCGGAACCGCCCGCCGAATCGCCTTCGACCAGGAACAATTCATTGCGCGTGACGTCGCTGGATTCGCAATCTGTCAGCTTGCCCGGCAATACCGCGACGCCGGACGATTTTTTCTTTTCAACTTTTTGCAAGGAGCGCAGCCGGCTTTGCGCCTGTTTGATCACCAGCTCGGCCAGCTTCTTGCCGTAATCGACATGGTGGTTCAGCCATAGCTCCAGCGCTGGCCGTGTGAAACCCGACACCAGCCGGACCGCATCGCGCGAATTCAGGCGCTCCTTGATCTGTCCCTGAAATTGCGGATCGAGTACCTTCGCCGACAGCACGAACGAAACACGCGCAAATACATCTTCGGGTAATAGTTTGACGCCCTTGGGTAGCAGCGAATGCATTTCGACAAAACTTTTGATCGCGCCGAACAGGCCCTCGCGCAATCCGGATTCATGCGTGCCGCCGGCAGACGTGGGGATCAGGTTGACAAACGATTCGCGCACCACATTGCCTTCTTCGGTCCATGCAACGACCCAGGCCGCACCTTCACCCTCGGCGAATCCTTCGGCATCCGCGGTGGCATATTGTTCGCCTTCGAACAGCGGGATCACGGTTTCGGCGTTCGACGCCTGCGCCAGCGATTCGGTCAGGTAGCCGCGCAGACCTTGCTCGTATTGCCAGGTCTGGGTGTCGCCATTTTTGGCGTTGATCAGCGTGACTTTCACGCCAGGCAGCAAGACGGCTTTTGAGCGCAGCAGCCGCTGCAATTCCGCCAGAGAGATCTGCGGCGAATCGAAATATTTCGGGTTCGGCCACGCAGTCACGCGAGTGCCGGATCGTTTCTCATCGCGTGCGATCTGACGCGATTTCAGTTTTTCTATTACATCGCCATTGGCGAACGCCATCTGGTGCACGCCGCCTTCGCGCCAGACCGTGATTTCGAGACGCGACGACAATGCATTGGTCACCGACACGCCGACGCCGTGCAAGCCGCCCGAAAACGCATACGCGCCGCCGGAACCTTTATCGAACTTGCCACCCGCGTGCAGCCGGGTAAAAACGATTTCAACGGTCGGTACTTTTTCTACCGGATGCAGGCCGACCGGAATGCCGCGCCCGTCGTCTTCGACGCTGACGCTGCCATCGACGTTGACCGTCACTACGATGTTTTTGCAGTAGCCGCCGAGCGCTTCATCGGATGCGTTGTCGATGACTTCCTGAATGATGTGCAGCGGGTTTTCGGTGCGCGTGTACATTCCGGGGCGCTGCTTGACCGGCTCCAGCCCTTTCAGGACTTGGATCGATGCTTCGCTGTAACCGGATAAGGAGGATTTTTTAGTGGCCATTCAGTAGAGGGTAAACGAAACAGGTTTTAAAAGCGAAAGCGCATTTAAACACTTAGCAAAGGTTTTCGCATTCTAATGAAAAAGTGCGGCGTACGAGAAATTTCGGGAATTCGGAGCTGATCCAGACTGTTCGAATGGCTCTATTGGCAACATATTTAATTTAATGCGCGGGCATGAAATTGACCGGTATCGAGCTCACATATAATCGGGTTTCGTAAGATGAGTACCGCCTTGAGTGAGGAGGTGCTTATTTCGGACGTCTGTTCAAGACAATTCTGTTCATGTGTCGTTATCGAAGCATTGCAACAATGATTTTTCGGCGGCGCGTCGACGCAGGACCGGAATTGCGCTTCACATACTAGCATATTGCTGTATATTTATACAGTGAAAAATTCGCTTTGCTCCGGACTTTACGTGGGGAAAAAGGCCGCCTGAACCGGGAAACTTTCTTTTCGCACAGAATATTCAGTGATTTTATGAATGTATTTTTTTGTTTCCAGGGAAAATCTATTTTGAGCAAATACTTTGTTCGATCTTTATGGTGCAAAAGTTGTTATAACGAAACGAAGTTAAAAATTAATATAGTGCACCATGATGATTCATTTATAGAATAGCTCATGACGCTGAAATCCAGTTTTCCCTTTGCCGTGCGCCTGATCGGATTTTCTCCCGACGAGACGACTCTCATTGACGAACATTTCGCCGAAAGGCGCAGCAAGGGGTATAGCTACTTCAGCCTACCCGAAGACAATCTTCAGGATCCCGACCTTTTCCTGGCGAATGCGAATGAATGGAAAGCATTGGTCGCATTGTCTTATCTGGGTCCAAGCGCCGTGCGCCCGGTTTTACTGGTCGGCACTCCTGAAATCGAATTGCCGTACGCTCGTGTACCGAGTCCGATCAAGTGGCCGCAATTGTTCAAGGGATTGGATGAACTGATCGAGAAACGCGCCGACACGCTCTCCAGGCTGGAAGCGTCAGATGTGGTCACCGTGCCGGAACGCCGGCGCCGGGATCGGCTTGATGTCGATTTGACCGATCCTGGAGAGTACATACGCATGCGTCGGCCGCCCGTCATTGGCGGCGTCTTGATCATCGATAAAAATTCCGTGCTCAGCGACTATGTCGCCGGTTTGCTGGCGCGCCGCAAGGTGCCGGTCAGTTGGGCTGACGATGAAATCGCCGCGCTGGATTTCTGCAGGAAATCGAAAATCTCGCTGGTAATGATCAACACGTCGACACCTAGAGTGGACCCTTATCGTCTTTGCGAAGTGATCAAAACCGAAATTGCTGAGAGAGCCACGGTAATTTTTTTGGTCGGCAAGTCCTTTACTTACGACCAGCCTCTTGCACGCCAGTCTGGCTGCGACGGATTCCTGAACAAGCCGGTGACCGGCAATGGCCTGATTTCCATGTTCAAGAAATTCCTGCCGCAGGCGCGATGACGATACTTTTTACTTGCTCAACAAACGCATTGCGCGTTCCAGGCCATCGATGGTCAACGGAAACATGCGGTTGTTCATGATTTGACGAATGACCGAAATCGATTGACGGTACTGCCATAGGCCTTCCGGTTCCGGATTGAGCCAGATATATTTCGGGAAGGTGCTGGTAAAGCGCTGCAGCCAAACCGCACCGGCTTCTTCATTGTTGTATTCGACCGACCCGCCCGGTTGCAAAATCTCGTATGGACTCATGGTCGCGTCGCCGACCAAAATCAGCTTCGTGTCCGGCGGGTACTTGCGCAAGATATCCCATGTCGGGAAACGTTCGGCATGGCGACGCCGATTGTTCTTCCAGATGTAGTCATAGACGCAATTATGGAAGTAATAGAACTCCATATTCTTGAATTCGGTCTTGGACGCAGAAAACAGTTCTTCGGTGCGCGCGATATGGTCGTCCATCGTGCCGCCGACATCCAGCAGCATCAGCACCTTGATATTGTTTTTGCGCTCCGGCTGCATCCTGATATCGAGATAACCGGCATTGTTGGCGGTGGCGCGGATCGTGTCGTCGAGCGCCAACTCTTCTTCGGCGCCTTCGCGTGCGAATTTGCGCAGACGGCGCAAGGCAATCTTGATATTGCGTGTTCCGAGTTCACGCTCCGAATCGTAGTCGCGATAAGCGCGCGCTTCCCATACTTTTACCGCAGTTCGGTTGCCGCCTTCGCCGCCGATGCGGATGCCTTCCGGATTTTGTCCGCCGTTGCCGAACGGCGATGTGCCGCCGGTGCCGATCCATTTGTTGCCGCCTTCATGGCGCTCCTTCTGCTCCTTCAGCAGTTCCTTCAGGCGGTCCATCAGCTTGTCGTAGCCGAATTTTTCGATGGCGGCCTTTTGTTCCGGCGTCAGCTCGCGCTCCATGCGCTTCATCAGCCAGTCCAGCGGAATTTCCGGATTCTTGTCGAACACCGCCTCGATGCCTTTGAAATACAAGCCGAACGCCTTGTCGAACTTGTCGTAATGCGCTTCGTCTTTCACCAGCGTCATGCGCGACAGGAAATAGAAATCATCCAGCGAAGGATTGATAACGTTCTTTTGCATCGCTTCCAGCAGGATCAGGAATTCCTTGATCGAAACGGGAATTTTGGCATCTTTGAGTGTAAAGAAAAAATCGATCAGCACGGTAAACCTCAGTGTTCGAGCTTGTATTGCAGATGGCGCTTGATCGTCGGCCATTCCGATTCGATAATCGAAAATACCACGGTGTCGCGCAGCGAACCATCCGCCATCCGCTGGTGATTGCGCAATATCCCGTCTTGCTTGGCGCCCAACCGGGCAATCGCAGCACGCGACTGCTGGTTCATCCAATGCGTGCGGAACTCCACGGCGATGCACTGGAGCGACTCGAAGGCATGTTTCAGCAACAACAGCTTTGCCTCGGAATTAATGCCGGTGCGCTGCGCGCTTTTCGCGTACCAGGTTGAACCGATTTCGACGCGCTTGTATATCGTGTCAATGTTCATGTAGGTTGTCATTCCGCACACGGATCCGTTATCGGTACGGCGTACCGCGAACGGAAGCATGCTGCCTTTCGCTTGCAGGTCAATGCGCCGCTCTATTTCGTCGCGCATCGTTTCCGGTTTCGGCACCGAGGTGTACCACAGCTTCCACAGTTCGCCATCGCGTACCGCCTCGGCCAATCCGTCAAGGTGCGCAATGCCGAGCGGCTCGAGCACAACGTGCTCGCCCTTGAGAGTGATCGGTGTGGCAAAACTCATGGCGGATACGCTGAAACCTATCGATTGGTCCGCGACATGAACACCAGGCGTTCAAACAAATGAACATCCTGCTCATTTTTCAGCAGTGCGCCATGCAAGGGCGGAACCACTGTCTTGGCATCCTTGCTGCGCAGGGCGTCGGCCGGAATGTCTTCGGCGAGCAGCAGCTTCAACCAGTCGAGCAGTTCCGAAGTTGACGGCTTTTTCTTCAAGCCGGCCACTTCACGCACTTCATAAAAGGTCTGCAAAGCCTGTGCCAGCAAATCTTTTTTCAGGTCCGGAAAATGTACGTCGACAATCTGCTGCATCGTGTCCTTGTCGGGGAACTTGATGTAGTGGAAAAAGCAGCGCCGCAAGAATGCATCCGGCAATTCCTTTTCGTTGTTGGACGTGATGATCACCAGCGGACGATGCTTGGCGACGACCATTTCACGCGTCTCGTAGACGTAAAATTCCATCCGGTCGAGTTCCCGCAGCAGATCATTAGGAAACTCGATATCGGCCTTGTCGATTTCATCGATCAGCAGAACCACTTGCTCCTGAGCGGTAAATGCCTGCCACAGCACGCCTTTGACAATGTAGTTGTGGATATCCTTGACCCGTTCGTCGCCCAGTTGGGAATCACGCAGACGCGACACCGCGTCATACTCGTACAATCCCTGCTGAGCCTTGGTCGTCGATTTGATATGCCACTGCAACAAGGGCATGTCCAGTGCTGCGGCCACTTCCTCGGCAAGCATGGTTTTGCCGGTGCCCGGCTCGCCCTTGATCAGCAAGGGCCGCTGCAATGTCAGCGCGGCATTGACGGCCAATTTCAGATCGGCGGTGGCAACATAACTCTGGGAACCCTCGAAGCGTGTATCTGGTCGCATGGTGTCTTGTCATCAAGAAGAAAATATTCTCAAGTATAAGCGAGATAGAGTTTGCGAGTATTACAAGCCCATCCTGCCATCGCGCGCGGATAGGGCAGCGGCGCCAAATTGAAAGTGCGGGCGATTTGCCAAAATGCCATCAGGCTACGGGCTTGATATCGGTGTAGTAATATTGCACTTGGACGAGCCGTTAGTCTTACGGTAAAATTAACGGTTTTTTGGCGCAAAAGGTCAATTTTTCGTCTAGTCCTTTTGCCAGAGGCTCACAGGATCGGCCGAAGGCAAGCGTTTCTTGCGCCAGGCCACTTTCGTTTCAATTACCCCAGCTATCATGAAAAAACTTCTAGCATTTCTCGCGCTTGCGGGTATTGCGAGCGTCGCTCTAGCAGCGGACGTCGTCGGCAATCCAAAAGCAGCCGAAAACAAGATTTCGATGTGTATCGGCTGCCACGGCATCCCTGGTTACAAAGCCACGTTTCCAGAGGTGTACTCGGTGCCGATGATCGGCGGTCAATCCGCAAACTATATCGTTGCTGCGCTGAATGCCTACAAAAAAGGCGAGCGCAAAAATCCGAGTATGCGCGGTATTGCAGCCAGCCTGTCGGATCAGGATATGGCCGATATCGCTGCTTATTACTCACAGCAGAAATAACGGGGGACAGACAATGAAAAAGACTCTTACATGGACCGTTATGTTGTTCTCGTCCGTCGTTGCATTCAATGCATCTGCAGCCGACAAAATCGAGGCCGGCAAGGCCGCCGCTGAAAAATACAACTGCTTTACCTGTCATGGCAAAGACTACAACACGCCGATTGATCCGAGCTATCCGAAGCTTGCCGGACAGCACAAGGATTATCTGGAGCATGCCTTGATCGCATACAAGCGCGGTGGCAACGGCCCTAACGGCCGCGCCAATGCCATCATGGGCGCACAGGTAAAGCCATTGTCGAATCAGGATGTTCAGAATATCGCAGCCTATCTGCATAGCCTGCCGGGCCCTTTGGTATTGCGGAAGTAAATTTCGCCGATGTCGGTTCCTGAAAGAAAAAGCCACGGTGATCCGTGGCTTTTTTGCTTTTCGTGAGTCGGATTGCCGGCCGGATCATCGGCGCTTCACGCATTCAACATACGCTGCGCCATCCGGCGGCATTCCGCTGCGCTGCGAATTCCAGACCATTTCGCCCAGGCATTCCATGATTTGATGGTGGGCTTCATGTTCCGAGCCCAGGCGGTGTGCCAGCGCATGGAACGCCTGCTGGATTCCCTGCGGTTGATCGATCGAGATTTGTTCCTGGATAGACAGATGCATCGACAGATGGAGAAACGGATTGCTCTGGCCGCCCTCGACGGAATAATCCGCCGCAACCGCCGCATCGACGTCGGCCAGCACGTCCGCATACTCGGGATGCTGAGCTACCCAGTCGCGGGCGATCGCCTCAAGCGGCGTCAATATTTCATTGGCCCGATGCTTGCGGAATGTCTCGCAAAAAAATCGGCGCACATCATGCTGGGACGGAGTAAACATCGGGTGATCTGGAAAATTTGTGGAAAATGATTGCCGCTCCATACTGCAAAAAAACGGCCGGCCGCACATTCAATTAAGATACAGAGTGCTTGATGGATCAAAGCACCTCTTTATTCAATCATAAAACACGGAAATCGCCATGCTGACCGACACTGCGCTTGCTACCCTGTTTCAAGATGCACGCACCCACAACGTCTGGCTGGACAAGCCGGTTTCAGATCAACAACTGGATCAGATTTACGAACTGATGAAATGGGGTCCTACATCAGCCAACTGCTCGCCTGCACGCATTGTATTCGCTAAATCAGACGCCGCGCGGGAAAAGCTGGCTGCATGCATGTCTTCAGGCAATGCGGATAAAACCAGGCAGGCGCCGGTCACTGCAATCATTGGGATGGACATGGAATTTTACGAGAAGTTGCCCCAACTCTTTCCGCATACCGATGCGCGTTCCTGGTTTGCGGGCAATCAGAAAGCGATCGAGGCAACGGCGTTTCGGAACTCATCCTTGCAGGGCGCCTACTTCATCATCGCGGCGCGCGCCATTGGGCTCGATTGCGGGCCGATGTCGGGTTTCAACGAAGATAAGGTCAATGCCGCCTTCTTTGCCGGGACATCGGTGAAGGTCAATTTCGTTTGCAGCATCGGTTACGGAGACCGGAATAAACTGTTTCCCCGCTCCCCGCGCCTCACGTTCGTTGAAGCGTGCAGCATCCTTTAATCGGCATGGAGAGCGCGAAAATGCATACAGGAAGTTGTTTGTGCAACGGAGTCCGGTTCGAAATCGATGGCGACCTGGCACCGATACAGATTTGCCACTGCGAACAATGCAGAAAGGCGCAAGGAACGCCTTTCGCGAGCAATATCCCCGTGGCCCTGACTTCATTCCGGCTGAATGAGGGTCGCGACTTACTGCGCGAATTCGAATCTTCGCCAGGCAAGCAACGCGTTTTCTGCAGCCGCTGCGGCTCTCCGATATTCAGCAAGCGGGATCAGCTGCCGGATGTAATCCGTATTCGCGCCGGACTGATCGACAGTACGCTCGGGACAAAGCCGACGGCGCATTTTTACGTTGGTTCCAAGGCTGACTGGTGGGAAATCAATGACCACTTGCCGAAATTCTCGGAGGCGGATATCGCTCAGGCGCAAAACGCCACAAAAAAAGCGACCTAAGGACTCGCTCAGCAATAAGAACACTCGACCGGAATTTGCACCGCCGGATCGTGAGAATTATTCGCCCAATCCGAATACCAGTACCCAACCGCCCAATGCGGCGAATACCGCGGCCGCCGCGATTCGCACCCATTTGAGCGGCAGCCATTGCGCAGTTGTCTTGCCAAGCAGGACCGCAGGTACGATCGCAGTCATTTCTCCCAGTACCGAACCTGCCAATACGCTTGAAAACTCTTGATATTTGGCGGCCATCGCAAACGTGGCCACCTGGGATTTGTCGCCCAGCTCGGCCAACAAAAAAGTCAGAAATGCGGTCAGCATCAGGTTTGCCGACGATTTGAATGCAGGCACCTGCTCCGATTCTTCTTTCTCGGGCACCAAAGTCCAGATTGCAATGGCGAAGAACATCGCGACCAGTATCCAGCGCAGCACCGACGGCGGCAGCAGATGCGATGCAAACGAGCCCAGCCATGCGGTGAGCCCCATCGATACCAAAGTCGCAAGCAAAATCCCGGCTGCGATGATCCAGGGCCTGCGGTAACGGGCGGCCAGCAGCAATGCCAATAGCTGCGTCTTGTCGCCCATTTCACCGAGAGCGACAACTAATGCGGTATTGAGAAATGCTTCCATGAGGTCGGTAATGACGAGGGATCAAAAAATCAGGGAATGGAATTACGGACACAACCAAGCCATAGGATCAGGTTCGATGCGTCGGGATGCATCAAACGCCCTTGGCCGGCATCGGCGTCTTGTTCTTGTATTCGCACAGATCCGCAATCATGCAGTTCCAGCATTTCGGTGTACGCGCAACGCACGTATAGCGTCCGTGCAGAATCAGCCAATGATGGGCATCCATCCGGAATTCCTCGGGCACCAGCTTCATCAGCTTGCGCTCCACTTCTTCGACATTTTTTCCCGGCGCGATGTTGGTGCGGTTCGACACGCGGAAGATATGTGTATCGACGGCAATGGCGGCATAGCCGAATGCCGTATTCATTATCACGTTGGCGGTCTTGCGGCCGACGCCCGGCAACGCCTGCAGTTCTTCGCTGGAACGCGGTACCTGGCCGTCGTGTTTGCTTAATAAAAGACGGCAGGTCTCGATGATGTTTTTGGCCTTGGTGCGATAGAGGCCGATGCTTTGAATATATGGAATCAATCCATCGACGCCCAACGCGAAAATCTGGGCGGGCGTGTTCGCAACCGGGTACAGCTTGCGCATCGCTTTGTTGACCGATACATCGGTTGCCTGCGCCGACAGAATCACGGCAATCAGCAATTCGAACGGCGTCGTATATTCCAGTTCCGTTGTTGGATGCGGGTTGGCGGCGCGAAAGCGCTTGAAGATTTCGGTTCGTTTTTCGGAATTCATTGATCGCCGCTCCGCGCCATTTGTTCTTTTTTCAGTCTTGCGCGCTCAATGGCGGCCTGTATGATCGCTTTTTTCCGCGCCCGTTCGGCTTGTTCTTCCGGACCCAACGCAGATTGTGCTTCCACCTCTTTCAACTTCGTTGCTGCCTTGGCCGCCAGCCGCGCATCGTTTTCTTGCTTGTCGCGCTGTAATCGAAAATTACGGAAATCATGCCGCATGCGCGCGGCGTCGGCATGCTGTTGCGACCATGCATCCCATCCGGTTTTGCCGGGAGTGACATCAACCATGGCGATGCAATCGACCGGGCAGGGCGCGACGCACAAGTCACAGCCGGTGCACAGATCCGGTATGACGGTATGCATCTGTTTCGCAGCGCCCGCAATTGCGTCAACCGGACATGCCTGGATGCAAAGAGTGCATCCTATGCAAAGCGATTCATCGATGACCGCAACGGGGCGTTGGCGCTCAATGCCATTTTCAGGATTGAGCGGGATTACCGGTTTGCCGAGCAAGCGCGCGATTCTTGCAATGCCTTCGGCGCCGCCCGGAGGACACTGGTTGTAGCTGGCGTCACCCTTGGCTATTGCTTCGGCGTACGGACGGCAGGCCGGATATCCGCACTTGGTGCATTGCGTTTGCGGAAGGAGGTCTTCGATTTGGTCGGCGAGTGATTTGCGGGCGATTGGATTTTGCTGCATAGCCGACATTATCCTAGGATTTGCACGCGCCTCCAAATAAAAAGCCGTTCACCTTTATCAGGGAACGGCTTGGCGGAAAGCTGCGCTGGATGGTCAGGAATGCTTCTTGATGAATTCCGTGATTTTTGGGCGAATGATGTCACGCCAGCGCCGGCCGGAGAAAATGCCGTAATGACCGCATTCAGGTGCGGTGAAATGCTGTTTTTTCGATTTCGGAATACCCGAGCACAAATTTTGGGCTGCTTCGGTCTGGCCGGAGCCGGAGATATCGTCCAGTTCGCCTTCGATGGTAAACAGCGCGACCGTCTTGATGTCCTGAGGACACACCGGTTTTCCCTCAATTTCCCAAGTGCCTGTTGCGAGACGGAATTCCTGGAATATTTCCTGGATCGTTTCCAGATAATACTCGGCAGGCATGTCGATTACCGCGTTGTACTCGTCGTAAAACTTGCGATGTTCTTCCGCAGACTCGTTGTCACCCTTGCGCAGGTGCATGTAGAAATCCCAATGGCTTTGCGCGTGGCGACGCGGATTCATCGCAACGAAGCCGGCATGCTGCAGGAAGCCCGGATACACTTTGCGGCCATAGCCGGGATAAGTTGGCGGCACGCTGTAGATCACGGTATTTTCAAACCATGAAAAGGGTTTGTTGGTTGCCAGATCGTTGACTTCGGTCGGTGACTTGCGCGGATCGATAGGACCGCCCATCATCGTCATCGTTTTCGGCAGCTTTGGATCATTGGCGCTTGCCATCAGCGAAATCGCTGCCAGCACCGGCACAGTCGGCTGGCAGACGGAAATCACATGCAGGTCAGGACCCAGCTTGCGCATGAAGTCCTGTACATAATAAATATAATCGCGTAAATGAAACGGCCCTTCGGATGCAGGCACCATGCGCGCATCGGTCCAGTCCGTAATATAGACGTCATGGTCCGGCAGCAGGGCACGCACGGTGTCGCGCAACAGTGTCGAATGATGTCCCGACAAAGGGGCGACCAGCAATATGGTCGATTGCTTCAGTGCTGAAAATTCTTTTATGGATAAATCTTTTTTGAAATGCAGCAATCGGCAAAAAGATTTTTCCTCGGCTACTTCTTCAACCACGGTCACCGTTTTACCGTTGATTACAGTCGAATCGATTTCGAAAGGAGGTTTCTCGTAATCTTTACCAAGTCGATAAATCAATTCGTAACCAGCGGCAATTCTTTGCGCGAAAGGCGTATGTGCAAGCGGGGAAACCGGGCTGGAAAATAATTTTGCGGAAGCTTCAGCCCATTGGATCAGCGGGCTAAGCAAAGTACGATTCATTTCGTGAATTTGATACAGCATGTTTGCCCTTTCAGGTGATTCAACACGATTCTGCAGAGAAAGACGTGTTGCTGCAATGCATCAGGAGCAATATTTTGAAATATTATTGAAATTTGTCCTTTTCTGGATACGGTCTATTCTAAATGTGTGTAATTTCAATAACCACATGAAAGATTTGATCGATCTTCGAGGAATTAATTATTCAATCTCAATACAAATAATGCGGATTTTTTTACCGTTTTCAATAATCATGCGGCGTTATAGCACATATTCTATATTGAGGTTTTCCGGGAAAACACAATTGGCAGGTTTATAGCCAATTACTTTACCCTTTCAATAACGATCAAATTCAACGAGTGGTGGACAGAAAAATCGACGACCATACCGGATTCACAAAATTCTTGATGGTATTGCAATGAAAAAACCACCAAAATACTTTAGGCCAACTTCAAGAAATTGAGCACAAAGCATGCCTGTGAGGCAAGCGGCATTTCAGGACAACTGCTCAAAGGGCGCGCGGACCAATTCCTAACAAGCGATTCCGACACCATGAGGACAGGCCGTGCAGAAAGTCTCTGGATTTGTGTAATGCGCAATAAAAAAGCTCCTTGCCGGGAATGCAAGGAGCTTTTTTCAAACTAAGCAACTTTTTTTCAATCGAAAACCGGACTTTCAACACCAAGGATTTTGTGCAGTTTCGGCGAAGTAGTGGTGTACTGCATATGAATTTTCTTGTCCGGGAAAATATACGGCGCGGCGCCGAAAGCAGCCAAGGCCGCTTCATGGAAGCCTGAAAGAATCAGTTTTTTCTTGCCGGGATACGTATTGATGTCGCCGACGGCGAAAATACCCGGAATATTGGTTTCAAATTTTTCAGTATCCACTTTCAGTTGCTTGCGCTCGATATCAAGGCCCCATTCGGCGATTGGCCCGAGTTTGGGAGACAAGCCGAAAAACACCAATAAATGATCAAGCGGCAACCTGCGCGTGACGCCATCTGCTCCAGTAACCTTGATTTCGGATAACTTGCTGTCTTGCGTTTCAAATCCGGTTACCTGGCCGACGATGAATTGCATCTCCAAGTTTTGGCACATTTCTTTCATCTTTGCGACTGATGCCGGGGCGGCACGAAATTCTTCCCGGCGATGCATCAATATGATTGATTCCGCCTTGCCGGCCAAGTCCAGCGCCCAATCCAGAGCGGAGTCTCCGCCGCCGCAAATGACAAGATTTTTACCATGGAAGCGCACTGGTTCCTTGACGCGGTAAAACAACTGCTTGCCGTCAAACTGCTCGATGCCATCCACTTTAATCGTGCGCGGTTGAAACGATCCCACGCCAGCCGCAATAAAAATGGTTTTGGTAATGAAGCGCGTGCCTGCGGAAGTTTCCAGATTGAAGCGCCCATCTTCGCGTCGTTCGACCAGAGCCACTTCCTGGTTGAGGTGGAAAGTTGGACTGAACGGTTCAATTTGTTTCAGCAGATTGTCGGTCAGTTCCTGGCCGGTGCATACCGGTACGGCCGGAATATCGTAAATCGGTTTGTCAGGATATAACTCGACGCATTGGCCGCCAACGCTGGACAATGAATCGATCACATGCGCTTTGATTTCCAGCAAGCCCAGTTCGAACACTTGAAAAAGCCCGACAGGTCCCGCGCCGACAATGACCGCATCGGTTTCAATGGGGTCTTTTCCGGATGCCATGGATGTGAGATTCGGGTTTAGGCTAGATACGTCGGCGTTGGTTTCCATACGACTGTCAAGATCCTGTTTCATTTTTGTTTCTCAATAAAGCTGACCGCCATTACGATCATTTCCGATGTTAACGGCGCGGTAATACATGCTGAGGATGGACATTTGCGACCAAGTAGAGCCGACGGCGTTCCACCGCGGGCCACTTATGTCTAACGCTCCAGAAACGGCATCTTTTCCTGAACGTCTTTCCACTGATCTGCATCAGGCAGCGGACTTTTGGTTTTGGTGATCGATGGCCATTTGCGAGACAACTCAACATTGAGCTTGATGAATTGCTGCTGATCCTCCGGTACGTCTTCTTCGGCATAAATTGCATTGACCGGACATTCAGCTACGCAGACCGCGCAATCAATGCATTCATCCGGGTCGATCGATAGAAAGTTCGGGCCTTCGCGAAAGCAATCTACCGGGCATACATCCACGCAGTCGGTGTAACGGCAGCGGATGCAGGATTCGGTCACAACGTGGGTCATAACAGTCCTATCTGAAAATATTCAAAGTTTTATCTGTAGCTGACTGAGGTTAATGGCAATATATGCACAGTCCAAAGCCGGATAACCTGCCGCAAAGCCTTGTATTTTAAGATAAATAAGCGTTTCCTACAAACCAAGCTTAGATGAATTATGCATAAGCAAATGCAGCGGATCGCGTAGAAATGGCCCGTAAACCGGTGCCGAATCAAATATTACCGATTTCAGATAGGGACCATGAAAATTAAACCAATTGAAAATGCCTTCGCGTTCCTGGCCCTGATGTTCACGGCCGGAGCGATTGCACAAAACAACAATCCTACTGTCAAGATCGGCGAAATCAACAGCTATTCCACCGCACCGGAATTTACCGTTCCATACCGCAAAGGGTGGCAACTGGCGGTCGACGAAATCAATGCCGCCGGCGGAATAGAGGGCCGCAAGATCGAAGTTTTTTCACGCGACGACGGCAATGACCGGAATGAAGCAGCGCAAGTGGCGCGGTCGTTAATCTCGCGCGAAAAGGTCGACGTGCTGGCTGGAACTTATTTATCCAATACCGGGTTGGCGGTCTCCGCTGTCGCGGCAAAGAATAAGAAGCTGTTTATTGCCGCCGGCCCTTTATCCGACGCGATCACTCTGGACCGAGGCAATCGATACACTTTCAGATTGCGTCCATCGACCTATATGCAGGCGGCGATGCTGGCCGAAGAAGCCGCCAAACTTCCTGCGCGGCGATGGGCGATGCTCGCGCCCAACTATGAATATGGTCAAAGTGCGGTGGCCAATTTCAAATCGATGTTGAAAGCCAGACGTCCCGACATTGAATTCGTTGCGGAACAGTGGCCGGCACTGAACAAGATCGATGCTGCCACGGTTGTGCAGCGATTGGAGAAAGCCCGGCCGGATGCAATTTTCAATGCAACGTTCGGGGCGGATCTGGACAAGTTCGTGCATGAAGGAAAGCGGCGCGGTCTTTTCGGAAAAGTGATGGTTGCATCGATGCTCGGCGGAGAGCCGGAAAACTTGAAAATTTTAAAAGACGCGACCCCCAAGGGATGGATCGTGACAGGTTATCCGGCAAACCAGATCGATACCCCGGCGCACGCCCGCTTCGCTCATGCGTATTTTGAGAAATACAATGATCATCCACAGATCGGATCTGTCATTGGTTACACGATGATTCTTGCGATTGCGGAAGGGGTGCGAAAGGCGCAGTCGACGGATTCGGAAAAACTGGTCACGGCGATGCGAGGCTTTCAGTTCGCCACGCCTATGGGGCCGGCCGTGTTCCGTGCGATCGATCAGCAGGCGACGCTGGGCACATACGTTGGAATACTGGATCAAAAGAACGGCAATGGATTCATGACCAACTGGCGTTATGCGGATGGGGCAAAATACTTGCCTGACGAAGCCTATGTCCGCAGGCGCAGACCGGCTTCGGCGATCAAATAGAACGCTGAAGCGAGCATCATCGCGATTGCATTGCCGGGAATTCCTTGATCCGATTGTTAACAATCCTTGCATGGTAACGGAGTCATGAAACATAAAATATTGGTGGCGCGCGCCACGTTTCCTGATGTCGTGGCGCGGCTTGAACAGCATTTTGACGTTGAATCGAATCAGGGCGACCAGGTTTTTTCACCCGCCGAACTGGCGGAAAGATTGCAGGGCAAGGATGGCCTGTTCGCCACACTGAGCGAGCGAATCTCGGCGGAGGTGATCGCCGCCGCCCCGGCGCTGAAAGCCGTGTGCAACATGGCGGTCGGGTATGACAATATCGATCTGGCCGCTGCCAGCCGTGCCGGCATCAAGGTGACCAATACGCCTGACGTGCTCAATGAAACCACTGCGGATTTCGCGTGGGCCTTGCTGATGGCAACGGCGCGTCGCATCACCGAAGCGGAGCACTGGCTTCGTGCCGGACAATGGAAAAAGTGGCGTTACGATGTATTGCTGGGTGCAGACTTGCACGGCGCCACGCTGGGCATCCTCGGAATGGGGCGTATCGGGCAGGCCATTGCGCGCCGCTCATCCGGATTCGGCATGAAGGTGATTTACCATAATCGCTCGCGCTTGCCGGAAGAATTGGAGAGCGGCGCCAATCATGCCGGATATGTGAGTAAGGAAGATTTGTTGCGCACAGCGGATCACGTGGTGCTGACCTTGCCGTATTCGCCGCAACTGCACCACACCATCGGTGCGGCCGAGATCGCATTGATGAAGCCGAGCGCCACGCTGGTCAATATTGCCCGCGGCGGAATTGTCGATGATGCAGCCTTGATCGCAGCGTTGCGTGAACATCGAATCGCTTCCGCGGGATTGGATGTATTCGAAAACGAGCCGGCCTTGAATCCCGATTTTCTGACATTATCCAACGTGGTGCTGACACCGCATATCGCCAGCGCTTCCGAGCCGACGCGGCGTGCGATGGCCAATTGTGCAGCGGATAACCTGATTGCAGCGCTCGGCGGCCGACAGCCGCCGAATTTATTGAACCCTGAAGCAAATCGCAAGGAGTAGTACGTGGCCGATATCAGTATCAAGCAATCGCATCAGCTATCAGAAAACAATGCAAAAGCGGTCGCGCAGAAAATGGCGGACAAAGTTGTTGCGGAATACGACATGACAGCCAGTTGGAACGGCAACATATTGAGTTTTAAGAGCAGCGGCGCGTCCGGTACTCTGGTGCTGCACGAAAAAGAGGCGCAGATTGACGTTACGCTCGGATTTTTGCTGAAAATGTTTTCTGCGAGGATCGAAGAGAAAGTTGCGCAGCAGATGAGGAAAATGTTCGCTGAGAAAGCATAGGATTTCGTTCGCCGCGCAACGGACTGCCGGAAAAGGCAGGATAAAAACCTCCATGCGCTTGCATGGGTTTTTCCTTTGGAGAAAGACGCGGCTTTGGCGGTTTCCCGCCAGAGACTAATTCTTCAGTTCACTGATCAGGTCGATGTACTGACGCATCGCGTCTTCTTTTGACGTTCCCTTGAGCGTATCCCACGCATCCCATTTGGCGCGGCCGACAAAATCCATCATTCCGGGGCGGGCGCCGTCAGCGTCACCGGTGGTTCCTTGCTTGAAAAGCGCATAAATTTTAAGCAAGGTCATATTGTCGGGACGTTCAGGAAGATCTTTTGAATCGGCTTGTGCCTGATCGAACTCGGCTTGAAGGGTCATTGGCGTCTCCGAAATAAGAATGGATGGCGCGATGTGCGCCGAACGAATTTAGCAGTGTGCAAAACTTACGCAAAATATCATACAAAATCGCCCGGCAAAAGAAATTCTCTAGAACGAATACTCAGTGTGCCGGACGAGAATGCGAGCAGCGATCAGGCATTTACGCCGGTCCGTCAAACATCCAGAAGTTCCACGTCAAAAATCAGCGTCGCATTCGGTGGAATGGCGCCGCCCGCGCCGCGAGCGCCGTATCCTAGTGCGGCAGGGATAATCAGTTTGCGCACGCCGCCGACTTTCATGCCCTGCACACCCTGATCCCAGCCTTTGATTACGTGACCGGCGCCCAGCGGAAACTGGAATGGATCATTGCGGTCCTTGCTCGAATCGAATTTGCTGCCAGCGCTGCCGTCCGCATTCTGCAGCCATCCGGTGTAATGAACGGTCACGTTCGCGCCGGCGGTCGCTTCCGCCCCGCTGCCGACGGTGATGTCTTCGTATTGCAATCCTGAAGCTGTCATGACAGTGGTCATAATTTTCCTTTAATTGGTAAAAATAAATTGGTAAAGACAAAAGCCTGGAATTGTAGCAGGTGAAATATTGACGGATATTGAACGGCGCCGGTTTGCAAGGGGACAACAGCACCGATAAAATAATTTCCTGCAGTCAAGAAAACGAGTAATCTAGGTTTGCATGCGTACCAATACGCTATTAGACACACGCCATGAATAAAACGTTTCTTTTCAATATGGAAACACGCCGTGGGAAACAAATCATCAAAACAAGACGAACATGATGTTTCAACTCTGGCGGCCTCCGGTCTTGCCCCGCTGGCATCCGAGGATAGTCTAAAAAATCTGCTTGCGTTGGCGGGCGATTTTTACTGGGAACAGGATGTCGCCTTCCGATTTTCCAGATTTGAGCGCATGCGCATATCGGCAGCCGGCACCGCATTCACGGTAATTGGGAAATGCCCTTGGGAGCTCCCTGAAGTGCATCCGCAGCCTGCGCAATGGAGCGAGTTTCGTGCAACGCTTTTACGCCGCGAGTCCTTTCGCGAGATTGAATACTCTTACCGGAATGGTGACGGCGCCAGGTGTTTTGTCAGTTTGAATGGCGAACCTGTCTTTCATGGCAATGGAGATTTCATCGGATACCGAGGCACCGCAAGGGACATAACATCGCAAAAACTTTACGAGGAAGAAGCGCGGCGATTCCGCGCAGGCATGGATATCTCAGGCGATTCTATTTATTTGGTTGACCGGGACACGATGCTATTCATCGACGTAAATGAAACCGCCTGCAAGTCTACCGGTTATACGCGCACGGAACTCTTGCAGATGGGACCGCACGAATTGCTGCTGACCGATCGTCAAACGCTTGAAAGAGAATACGACGAGGTGGTCGAAAGCGGCGATAAAGGCTTCAGGAGCGAAAGCACCGCGCGTAACAAGGACGGTAGCCAATATGTATTCGAGCTGCAAAGGCGGGCAATCCAATCCGGAAACAGCACGATCATCGTCAGCATCGCACGCGAGATTACGCAGCGCAAGCGCGCGGAAGAATCCGCTCAGCGGCATAGCAGAATGTATGCGGCGCTCAGCGCTACCAACGAGGCGATCCTGCACGCCAAGTCGCCGGAGGAACTGTATCAACAAGTATGCGATGCAGCTGTTCATGGAGGAAAATTCATTACTACGGCGGTGATTATTCCGAACGTGGATCATGCGAGTACAAAAGTAGCCGCGGTTGCCGGAGGAGGCAAGCAGATGCTGCGTGATGCGCGCATTTCAATCGTTGAGGATACGCCAGAGGGACGAGGCCTGGTTGGTACCGCGTTTCGTACACTAAAGTCTTGCGTAAGCAACGATTCGCTAAACGATCCGCAAATGAAACCTTGGCACGAAGTGCAACGCCAGGGGAACATTGCCGGTGCCGCGGCGATTCCGCTGGTCATGCGGGGCGGCGCTCATGGCGTGTTGCTCTTCTATTCAAGTGAGGTAGATGCATTCGACGACGAGATCGTCAAACTGCTGTCACGCATGGCGGAAAACGTTTCGTTTGCGCTTGAAAATTTCGAGCGCGAGAGTGATGGCCGCAAAGCAGCAGAGGCGCTGCGCCAGAGCGAAGAAAAACATCGGGGCATTCTTGAAAGCATGATAGACGGTTATTTCGAAGTCGATCCAGCGGGGAGCTTCACATTTTTCAATGACGCGTTGTGCCGCATTCACGGATATTCTCCTGACGAAATGATGGGATTGAATTACCGAAGCTACAGCGACGAGAGCACTGCAAAACTTATATACGAGGTATACAGCACCGCCTATCGTACGCGCGAGCCGGTCCATTTGAACGAATGGAGTCTCAGGCGCAAAGATGGAACTACTGCAATCGTCGAAAATTCAATGCAATTGATGGTAAATGCAAATGGAAAGCCGGTTGGATTCCGCGGCATCACGCGCGATGTTTCGGCTCGCCGGCGGGCAATGGATGCATTACGGGCAAGCGAGGAGAAATATCGCTCGATTCTGGAGAATATCGAGGAAGCCTTTTATGAAGTGGATTTAACCGGAACGCTTACTTCCGTCAATGAAGCGTATTGCCGCATGCTCCGATACCCGGAGAGCGAGTTGATCGGAATGGACTATCGTCAATACAGCACGCCGGAAATGGCTAAACAGACGTTCCGGTTATTCAATGAAGTCCATCGCACGGGCATACCGGTAAGAAGTTTTGACTTTGAATTGAACTGCAAGGACGGCAGCACATTGGTGGGCGAAGGCTCAATCAGTCTTATTCAGGACGCGCAAGGCAACCCGGTCGGCTTCCGGGGTCTTTTGCGCGATGTGACGGCGCGGCGGCAGATTGAACAAGTATTGCGCGACAGCGAAGAGCAGTTTCGCGATTTGACCGATCTTTCCTCCGATTGGTACTGGGAGCAGGATGAGAATTTTCGTTTCATCCAGGTATCGGGCAGCGTGTTGGAGAAAACCGGCTTACCACCCGAGGATTACATCGGCAAAACCTTGCGAGAATTGCCTTATCGCGATGCGTCCACGGAACAATGGATGGAGTACCAAAGGGCGCTGGCCGAACGCAGGCCATTCTATAACCTGGTCTTGAAAAAAGCCGATTCGGACGGCTCGGTTCGCTACGTCAGTGCCAGTGGGCGCCCGATTCTCGATAATGAAGGAAGATTGAAGGGGTATCGCGGCACCGGAAAGGATATTACGGAACGCAAGCTCGATGAAGAGCGCATCCAGTATCTGGCCACGCACGATGCGTTGACGTCGCTGCCGAATCGGGTGCTGTTCGGTCAATTGCTGAGTTTCGCGATCCTCCACGCACGGCGTTACGGACGCCAGCTTGCGGTGATGTTCATCGATCTGGATCGGTTCAAGGTGATCAATGACACGCTTGGCCACCATGCGGGCGACAAACTGCTGCAGCAGATTGCCATGCGCCTGACGGATTGTTTGCGTACCAGCGATGTCGTGGCGCGTCTTGGCGGCGATGAATTCGTGGTATTGCTTCAAGAAGTTGCCGAAACCGAGCAGGTTGCCGCCATTGCGCGCAAAATTATTTCGACGGTACAGCAGCCGATGACGCTCGAAAATCAGGAATGCCGAGTAACGGCAAGCATAGGTATCAGCATGTTTCCCGCTGATACCGAGGATGAGCAGGCGTTGATGAAGAACGCCGACATCGCAATGTATCTCGCCAAAGACGAAGGCAAGAACAATTTTCAGTTCTACTCAAAAAATATCCAGGTGCAATCGGTTGAACGTTTGGCACTGGAGACCAGCTTGCGCCACGCGCTTGAACGTGATGAATTGTTTTTGCACTATCAGGCCAGGGTCAATCTCCACACCGGAAAAATAACCGGCGTTGAAGCACTGCTGCGCTGGCAGCACCCTGTACTAGGCTTGATGCCGCCCATGAGTTTTATTCCGATCGCCGAAGAAACCGGATTGATCGTTCCAATCGGCAAGTGGGTGTTGGAAACGGCATGTAAGCAAAATGTCGCTTGGCAACGCCAAGGCTTGCCGCCGATTTGCATGGCGGTCAACCTGTCGCCGCGCCAGTTTATCGACGGGTATCTTTTGAATGATCTTGAGATCATGCTCAAGGAAACCGGGATCAATCCGAAATTACTTGAACTTGAGATTACCGAGAGCATGGTGATGGGGAATATCGAGCGGGCTGCCATGAAGATGTTCGCAATCAAGAAATTGGGCGTCCAGTTTGCACTGGACGATTTCGGAACCGGTTATTCATCGCTCGCGCAGATCAAGCGCTTCCCGATCGATACATTGAAAGTGGATCGTTCGTTCATTCAGCATGTGCCGCAAAACGCCGAAGATACGGCGATGATGGAGGCGATCATTACGATGGGAAAGGCGTTGAAATTGAACGTCGTAGCCGAAGGCGTTGAAACCAGCGAGCAGCAGGATTTTCTTGCAGTTCACAATTGCGACGAAATGCAGGGTTATTTCTTCAGTAAGCCGGTCGCGCCTGGAAAATTTGCCGACTTGCTGCGTGAAAACGCAGGTATGCAGGCAACGAAGAGACCAGGGTAGGTCCTTTCGATAACAAGAAACTTTCTTGGAGCGATCTTACCGAAAGCGACAAGCGGTTCAGCGCGGATTCACTACATCGATCAATCCCTGCTGCCGTATGAAATCAATCACTTTCTCGACGCCGTCTCCCGTTCGTAAGTTGGTAAACACAAACGGCCGGTCGCCGCGCATTTTTTTTGCATCGTGCGCCATTACATCGAGATTGGCGCCGACATATGGGGCCAGATCGATTTTGTTGATGATCAGCAGATCGGAGCGGGTGATGCCGGGGCCGCCTTTGCGGGGAATTTTTTCACCGCCGGCGACATCGATCACGTAGATCGTCAAGTCCGACAGTTCGGGGCTGAATGTCGCGGCCAGATTGTCGCCGCCCGATTCGACCAGAATCAGGTCCAGGTCCGGAAAATCCGCGCTCATGCGGGCAATTGCTTCCAGGTTGATCGATGCATCCTCGCGGATCGCGGTGTGCGGGCAGCCGCCGGTCTCCACGCCCATCAGCCGTTCGGCCGGAAGCGCGTCGGCGCGCAGCAGGATCTCCATATCTTCCTTGGTGTAGATATCGTTGGTGATCACAGCCATGTCATAGTGGTCGCGCATTCTCTTGCACAGCAGTTCGCATAGGGCAGTCTTGCCTGAGCCGACCGGGCCGCCGATGCCGACGCGCAGTGGATTGGATGGATTTTTCATTTGATTGAATTCGAAGTAGTTAGTTAGGAACGATAAAGCCGGCTGTATTGCACTTCATGCTGCATCGACAGCAGCGACAAGCCAGGCGACCAGTTGGACAATTCATCATCGGCCAGCTCCTGCGCACGCTGCGCGGCCGCTTCCAGCTCCGGCCGCAAGGACAGCAAAAGACGCTGTCCTGAAACCTGTCCAAGCGGCACCGATTTGACGCACACCAGCACCTGATTTTCGGCCCAGGAAAACATCATTCCCAGCAGAGCCGCCTGATGCGGTACGTCGAGGGCGACCGCGGCGTAGGCCAATGCGGTCGGCAGCGGGACTTCTGGCTGATCCTGCAAAATCTTCAGCAATGCTTTGTCCGAGATGCGCAGTTCAGCTACCAACTTGGTCAACGAGTATCCCATCTGGATCGTCTCGGCCCGGAATTCCGCAGTGTCGCGCGCGGCGATAAAACGCTCGGTCCATGTATTTACCGCCGCTGCATCGCGCTTGCCGAATGCCTGCAGCAAGCGCCATAAAACCGGCGCTTCAAATCGTGCGACCACCTGATGCAATGAGTCGACGATCCAGTCGCGTGCCGACGATTCATTTTTTACCGATCCGTTTTCGATTGCCGCCTCCAGACCTTGCGAATAGCTGTAGGCGCCGATCGGCAGCGACGGGCTGGCGAGTTGCAACAGGTGGAGCAGGGAGGCCGCACGCATGGCAGCGCTTATGCTTCTTTGTCCGACGGGCGGTGAATGCGTTGACGCAATGGAATCGGCGCCAACGCATGATGACGGTCTTCGGCATGATGATGTCCACCGCCGTATGCGCCGGATTCCGGCTCGAATGGTGCTTGCTCTTCCGTCACGGTTGCACCAAGACCTTCGAGCATGTCTTTTAAAACCGTATCTTTTCGGATGCGCAGGAAACCGGATTTGGTGTCGCTGTCGACTTGCGCTTGCGTGTGTCGATTGCCGAGATGGAAGGCGCAGCGCAGCAGATCGCGCGGCGTGTTGCAGTCGACGCGGTAAGTCGATTCCGCGGCTGCGGTGATTTTGACGATGCGGCCGTCGTCGCCTTTGAGCAGGTCGCCGTTGCGAAGGACCGTGCCGCGTACCGTAAAGACAGCGACCTCCTCGCCTGATGCGAGCGCGGCGCGCAGGCGGCTTTTTTCACGCAGCTCGAAGGGAAGGACGAGTTCGCCGTCGATTTTTTCTGTAGAGTCAATTTTTGTGTTGAGTGTCAACATTGTATTTTTACTTTTTGCTTTCAACCATTGCAAACCTGCGTTCGGAATGACAGAGTATGAATGAGTCAATTATTTCAAGGCCATTCAATCACGTAATCAAAACAGAAAATACCGCTGCGCCATCGGCAGCACTTTGGCCGGTTCGCAGATCAGCAGCTCGCCATCCGCACGCACTTCATAGGTTTCCGAATCGACTTCCATCCTGGGCGTCGCGCCGTTATGGATCATGTCGCGTTTGCGCAACCGGCGCATGTTCCGTACCGGGATGACGGATTTATTCAGGCGCAGGTCATCGCCGATTCCCGCATCGTAGGCCGCTTGCGACACGAAGGTAAACGAGGTTTTCAAGGCCCCGCCATAGGCGCCGAACATCATCCGGTAATGCACCGGTTGCGGCGTCGGAATCGATGCATTCGGATCGCCCATCGGCGCCGCCGCAATCATGCCGCTCTTGAGGATCATCGATGGCTTCACGCCGAAAAATGCCGGCCGCCACAACACCAGGTCGGCGATTTTTCCGACTTCGATCGATCCGACAACATGCGCAATGCCGTGCGTGACCGCGGGATTGATCGTGTACTTCGCGACATAGCGTTTTGCGCGAAAGTTATCATTGCGTGCGGTATCTTCTGCCAATGCGCCGCGTTGCACCTTCATTTTGTGCGCGGTTTGCCAGGTGCGCGTGATCACTTCACCGACCCGGCCCATCGCTTGCGAATCCGACGACATCATTGAAATTGCGCCGAGGTCATGCAGGATATCTTCCGCTGCGATCGTCTCGCGCCGGATGCGCGATTCGGCGAATGCAATATCTTCCGCGATTGCCGGATCGAGATGGTGGCATACCATCAGCATGTCGAGATGCTCATCCAGCGTGTTGACTGTGTACGGTCTGGTCGGGTTGGTGGAGGAGGGCAGCACATTGTCATTTCCGACTGCGGCGATGATGTCCGGCGCATGGCCTCCTCCCGCGCCTTCGGTATGAAAAGTGTGGATGGTGCGATCCTTGAAAGCCGCCAGCGTGTGCTCCAGGAATCCACCTTCATTCAGCGTATCCGTGTGAATCGCAACCTGCACATCCATCCGGTCCGCGACCGACAGGCAGTTGTCGATTGCGGCCGGCGTGGTGCCCCAGTCTTCGTGCAGCTTCAAGCCGATCGCACCCGCCCTGACTTGCTCTTCGAGCGGCGTCGGCAGGCTGACATTGCCTTTTCCATAGAATCCCAGGTTCATCGGAAACGCGTCGGCCGCCGACAGCATGGAATGGATATGCCACGGTCCTGGCGTACAGGTGGTTGCTGCCGTGCCGACCGCCGGGCCGGTGCCGCCGCCGAGCATGGTGGTGATGCCTGACATTAATGCTTCTTCGATCTGCTGCGGGCAGATGAAGTGGATGTGGCAATCGATGCCGCCGGCGGTGACGATCATGCCTTCGCCGGCGATGATTTCGGTCGCGGCGCCGATTGCCATCGTCACGTTAGGTTGGATGTCGGGATTGCCGGCTTTGCCGATCGCGGCGATCCTGCCGCTCTTGATCCCGATATCGGCTTTGACGATACCCCAGTGATCGAGGATCACCGCGTTGGTAATCACGGTATCCATCACGTCCCTGTGATTGCGCTGCGACTGACCCATGCCGTCGCGAATCACTTTACCGCCGCCGAATTTCACTTCTTCGCCGTAGGTTGCGTAATCTTTTTCGATTTCGATGAACAGTTCGGTGTCGGCTAACCGGATGCGGTCACCGGTCGTGGGCCCGAACATTTCGGCATAGGCCTGGCGCGAGATTCTGGTCATTTCGGCTCCTTCTTCAATGCGCCCATCACCTTGCCGTTGAACCCGTACACCTTGCGGTCGCCATCCAGCGCGACCAGTTCGACGGTGCGTTCCTGCCCGGGTTCGAAGCGGACCGCGGTGCCGGCCGCAATGTTCAGGCGCATTCCGTAACCGACTTGCCGGTCGAATTGCAATGAGGGATTGACTTCAAAAAAATGAAAATGTGAGCCGACCTGGATCGGCCGGTCGCCGCTGTTGGCCACTTTCGTGATCGCAGTCTTGCGGCCGACATTGAGTTCGATATCGCCGGGTTCGATCAACATTTCGCCTGGAGTCATGATGATGTCCTATGGGATGGGATGATGCACGGTCACCAGCTTTGTGCCGTCCGGGAATGTCGCTTCAACCTGGATGTCGGGAATCATTTCCGGAATACCATCCATTACATCGGCGCGGGTCAGAATTTCCGTTCCTTCGGACATCAGTTCGGCCACGGTTTTTCCATCCCGCGCACCTTCCATGATGGCGGCGCTAATGAGCGCGACCGCTTCCGGATAGTTAAGCTTCACGCCGCGCGCCTTGCGCCGCTCGGCCACCAGCGCGGCAGTGAAGATCAGCAGCTTGTCTTTTTCGCGTGGGGTCAACTCCATTCAATTCTCCTATGTTCAAGTATTCCAAATGCGGGGCACCGCCGCGTCGCGTTGCAACAGTTCGGGCCGAAGCCGTTGCCATACTCTTGTCATTACTTGTCTGGCGATTTCGCTTGAATCGCCAAGATAACGCGCCACCAGCACCGATTTGAGCTGGGTGACGCCGAAGCTGCCCAATCCGTTCATTGCGTTACCGGCATCTTCCCGGATATTGCCGAGCAGCGGTGCGGGCACTGTTTTTCCTGCAGCGATCAGTGTTGCACAAACGGTTTTCCCGGCCATTCCGAGGGGGCTTTTCATTGCAGCACTATCTCCCCGCAAGCTTCCCTGTTCAAACCAGATCAGCTTGCCGCCGCGCCGTATCGAAGTCTTTTGTGAAACCATCCCCGAGCTGAACGATTCTCCCGATGCGGTTCTGCCGAAGCAGAGGATTTCGCAGCCGATGTAAGTGGATTCCGCCGCGAGCGAGATCGACTGTTCCAGTCGTACTCTGGATTCGTTAAAGAAAATCGTTTCTTGCGGCAACCATTCCAGCGACGCGTTAGCGCCTACTTCAAGCTGAATATCCTGTTTCGATACATGACCATTCGCGCGGTACCATTTTGCGGCGCCCGGCGTGGTGATGAACGCGTGCGCATGGTCGCCCACGCGCGCCGAAATCGATAATTCATCGCCGCCCACCACACCGCCCGGCGGATGCACGATGATCGCATGGCAGACCGAAGGGTGTTCCGGATAGAGCGGCTTTTGCACGCGCAATGGACCGAAGTGACTGCGCTCGATCAACCTGGTCGTGCCGGCATCGTCTGCAAAACCGAGCGACAGGCGTGCCCGGCAATGGTTTTCATCATGGAAATTCGCTTCGCCAGATTCGGGCTCTGCGATCGATTCAGCCGCAATACGTTTCATAACGAGACTATACCGCCAAGTGCCGCTTTACATCCTCGCTGTTCATTTCATCCTGCGACCCGGCTGCGACCACTTCACCACGCGACAGTACGATGAATTTGTCAGCCAGTGCCTGCGCGAAATCGAAATACTGTTCGCACAGCAGGATGGCCATGTCGCCGCGCTGCCGCAACATCCGGATTACGCGCTCGATATCCTTGATGATCGATGGTTGTATCCCCTCCGTCGGTTCATCCAGAATGATCAGCTTCGGTTCCGCCAGCAACGCGCGGGCGATCGCAAGTTGCTGTTGCTGCCCACCCGACAAGTCGCCGCCGCGCCGTCCGAGCATTTCTTTCAGTACCGGGAATAATTCATAAACTTCGTCCTTAATCACCGAGGCATTTTTGCCTGATTTGGTTGCCATGCCCATCAACAGATTTTCCTCGACCGTCAGGCGGGCGAATATTTCGCGGCCCTGCGGCACATAAGCGATGCCAAGCGATGCACGCTCATGCGGTTTGAGCTTCGTGACGTCGCGGCCTTCAAACATGACCTTTCCACTTGCTGTCGGCAATACGCCCATCAGGCATTTGAGCAAGGTGGTTTTTCCAACACCATTTCGTCCCAGTAAGGCAAGACATTGTCCCTTCTCGACCGAAAGCGATATTCCGCGCAACGTATGGGATGATCCGTAGTACTGATTGACTTCACTGACATTCAACATGATCTCTCCCGTCACCGGCCCAGATAGACTTCGATTACGCGTTCATCGTTTTGCACCTTGTCCATCGTGCCCTCCGCAAGTACCGAACCTTCATGCAGCACGGTTACTTTGCCTTCCCGCGCGATTTCGGTAACGAATGCCATATCGTGCTCCACCACCACGATCGAGTGTTTGCCGCGCAGCTCGTTCAGCAATTCCGCGGTGCGCGCAGTCTCTGCGTCCGACATGCCGGCGACCGGTTCATCAAGCAAAAGAAGCTGCGGTTCCTGCATTAGCAGCATGCCGATTTCGAGCCACTGCTTTTGGCCGTGCGACAGCAAGCCTGCGAGACGGCGTTCCTGGCCGTTCAGACGAATCAGCGTCAGGATTTCTTCGATCTTGCCTTTTTGTTCCGAGGACAGCTTGAAAAACAAGGTTGATTTCACGCGCTTGTTCATTTTCATCGCCAGTTCGAGGTTTTCGAATACCGTATGTTGCTCGAACACTGTAGGACGTTGAAATTTGCGGCCGACGCCGACATGTGCGATGTCGTATTCGGTCATTTTAGTCAAGTCGATGGTCTGACCGAAGAATACAGTCCCGGAAGTAGGGCGGGTCTTGCCTGTGATGACATCCATCATCGTGGTTTTTCCGGCGCCGTTGGGACCGATGATGCAGCGAAGCTCGCCAACCGAGATATCGAGGCTCAGATTGTTCAGCGCCTTGAAACCGTCGAACGACACCGTGATTTCTTCGAGATACAGGATTGCGCCGTGTGTCGTGTCGACCCCTTCGGTTCTGACGCGTCCATACGAGGTGCCTTGGTCGGCGTGTTCGCCGCTCGGATATTGCTGACCTGGTTGCAGTATTTCGGTCATGCCGCCTCCTTGTTTCGTCGCAGTTTTTTGGCCAGGCCGAGAATGCCTTGAGGCATGAACAGCGTCACCAGAATGAACAGCAGGCCCAGCGCATACAGCCATAGATCGGGGAATGCGCCGGTAAACCAGCTCTTCAATCCGTTGACCGAAAATGCGCCAATGATCGGTCCGATCAGCGTGCCGCGTCCGCCGACCGCCGTCCAGATCACCATTTCGATTGAATTGGCGGCCGACATTTCAGATGGATTGATGATGCCGACTTGCGGCACATACAGTGCACCCGCGATTCCGCACAGCACTGCGGACAAGGTCCACACGAACAGCTTGAACCAGAGCGGGTTGTACCCGATGAACATCAGGCGCGATTCCGAATCGCGCACCGCCTGCAGCACGCGGCCGAGCTTGGATGTGACGATCCAGCGGCACAGGATCAGCGCACCCAGCAATGCGGCAAGCGTGACCATGAACAACGCCGCCTTGGTCGTCGGCTCGGTAATGGTAAAGCCCAGAATGCGCTTGAAGTCGGTGAAGCCGTTGTTGCCGCCGAAGCCGGTGTCGTTGCGGAAGAACAACAGCATGAAGGCAAACGTCATCGCCTGGGTGATGATGGAAAAGTACACGCCCTTGATCCGTGATCGGAATGCGAAGTAGCCGAACACGAATGCCAGTGCGCCGGGCACCAGTACCACCAGCGCCATCGCGTACCAGAAATTGTCGGTGAACGACCAGTACCACGGGTATGCTTTCCAGTCCAGGAACACCATGAAGTCAGGCAGGTGGCTTTGATAAACGCCGTCGGTCCCGATTGCACGCATCAGGTACATGCCGTGCGCGTATCCGCCGAGCGCGAAGAACACGCCATGGCCGAGCGACAGGATGCCGGTATAACCCCAGACCAGGTCCAGTGCCAACGCTGCCATTGCATAGCACATGAACTTGCCGATCAATGCGACGGTAAAGCTCGAAATATGCAGCGGGTGGTCGGCGGCGAAAGACAAGTTGAATATCGGCAGCAGCGCCAGCAAAACCGCACATACGACGATGCCGGTCCAGGCGGGACGCGAGAATAGCGCCGGAGCTGGATGTGCCGACAATTCCGACGGCATGATTCTTGGGTTCATTTCGATCGGTTTCATTCAACACTCCTGCCTTTCAGTGCAAACAGGCCTTGCGGACGCTTTTGAATAAAGATGATGATGAATACCAGGATCGCGATCTTGGCCAGCACCGCGCCTGAATGCGGTTCCAGGAATTTGTTGATTCCTCCCAATCCCAACGCCGCGATGACGGTGCCGGCCAACTGGCCGACGCCGCCGAGCACCACGACCATGAATGAATCGATGATGTAGTTCTGGCCAAGATCCGGCCCGACGTTGCCAAGCTGGGACAGCGCCACGCCGCCCAGTCCCGCGATACCCGATCCAAGGCCGAAGGTCATCATGTCGACCTTGCCGGTGGATACGCCGGCGCAATCAGCCATACGGCGGTTTTGCGTCACTGCACGCACGAACAGGCCGAGACGCGTCTTGTTCAGGATCAGCCATACCGCCGCAACGACAAAGAATGCAAAGAAAATGATCACGATACGGTTATAGGACAGTACCAGCGATCCGAGTACCGTGACTCCGCCCGACATCCACGATGGATTGGATACCTCGACGTTTTGTGCGCCGAATATGGAGCGCACCGTTTGCATCAGGATCAGGCTGATGCCCCAGGTTGCGAGCAGCGTTTCCAGCGGGCGCCCGTATAGCCAGCGGATCACGGTGCGCTCCAGCACAATGCCGACCGCACCGGCGACGATGAAGGCGGCCGGCAGCGCAACCAGCAGATAGGCGTCGATTGCGCCGGGAAAATAGCTTCTGAAAAATAGTTGACAGACATACGTCGTGTACGCACCGATCATCAGCAATTCGCCGTGCGCCATGTTGATGATGCCCATCAGGCCGAACGTGATCGCGAGGCCCAATGCCGCCAGCAGCAGCACACTGCCAAGCGATATGCCATAAAACAGGTTGCCGACAAACTCGGTGCGCGCGATTCGCCCGTTGAGGGCACGCAGCGTGTGCCCTGCTTCAATGCGGACGTCCTCATCCGGTTCGGCATAGGTGCCGTCGGGATTTTTTTGCAGCATTGCCTGCAATACCGGTTTCAGATTCGCATTGGAAGTGTCCGCCAATGCCTTGACCGCGCTCTTGCGCTTATCGGCGTCGGGCGAGTGCAGGTTGGCCATCGCCGTCACGAGTTCCAGAATCGATCTGACTCTTGGATCGGTTTCCTTTTTCAATGCCTTTTCAATCAAGGCCGTCTGATCAATATTGCTGTTGCTTTGCTGCATTTGACGCGCTGCGCCCAGCCGCACTTCGGCGTCTTGCGAAAACAGCTGGAATCCTGAAAGCGCGCCGCTGACGGCGTTGCGCAAGCGGTTATTGACCATGATGCCGTCGGCATCGTCCGGGATGGCAACGGTCTTGTCCGTGGCCGGGTCGAATGCCCGCTCGCCATCGATGATGTATACCCTGCCATCCGGCGTGGTATACAGCGTCTCATCCCTGAGCGCGGTGATTATCCGGAAGGCATCGTCAGTGGCCAGCGCGGCAATCTGATTGATGGCTTCAATACGCGTATCGGAGTCATCTCCCGCCAATTGTTGCAGCAGCGTTGCATCGACCGCGGCATGCGCGGCAATCGACTGTACGCAGAGCCAGCCTATCGCCAGAAATTTTTTGAAAAGATTCATTATCGATACCGTTATCAAGACGGAACAGCAGAAGTGGAACCATATGGACGAAAAAAAGCCGGGATGTGGGAGGAGGAGGGACCACGCCCCGGCTGGTACTGCATTCCCAATATACGGCTTCCTCGATCACGAGGAAGCCGGTGCATTACATCGCTTGCTTGCCTTCATTGCCGGCGATATAAGGGCTCCACGGTTGGGCGCGAATCGGGCCCTTGGTTTTCCAGACCACGCTGAACTGTCCGTCAGTCTTGATCTCGCCGATCATCACCGGCTTGTGCAAGTGGTGGTTGGTCTTGTCCATCGTCAGTGTGAAGCCTGATGGCGACTTGAAGGTCTGGCCGCCCATTGCAGCGATGACCTTGTCGGTATCGGTCGACTTGGCTTTCTCGACTGCCTGCTTCCACATATGGATGCCGACGTAGGTTGCTTCCATCGGATCGTTGGTGACGACGGTGCTGGCGTTCGGCAGTTTCTTCGCTGCTGCATACGCTTTCCACTTCTTGATGAAGTCGGTGTTGACCGGATTTTTCACTGACTGGAAGTAGTTCCAGGCAGCCAGATGGCCAACCAGTGGTTTGGTATCGACGCCGCGCAATTCTTCTTCACCGACAGAGAAGGCAACCACCGGTACGTCAGTCGCTTTCAAGCCCGCATTGCCGAGTTCTTTATAGAACGGCACGTTGGAATCGCCATTGATGGTCGAGATCACAGCGGTTTTTCCACCTGTTGAAAATTTCTTGATGTTGGCGACGATGGTTTGATAATCGGAGTGGCCGAACGGTGTGTAGACCTCATCGATGTCCTTGTCAGCCACGCCTTTGGATTTCAGGAATGCGCGCAGAATCTTGTTGGTGGTGCGCGGGTATACATAGTCGGTGCCAAGCAGCACGAAGCGCTTGGCGCCGCCGCCTTCTTTCGACATCAGGTATTCGGTGGCGGGAATCGCTTGCTGATTCGGCGCCGCGCCGGTATAGAACACATTCTTTTCCAGCTCCTCGCCTTCATATTGAACCGGGTAGAACAGCAGGCTGTTGAGTTCCTTGAAAACCGGCAGTACCGACTTGCGCGACACTGAGGTCCAGCAGCCGAACACGACGGCAACCTTGTCCTGTGCAACCAGCTGACGAGCTTTTTCTGCAAACAGCGGCCAGTTTGATGCCGGATCGACAATGACCGGCTCAAGCTTTCTGCCCATCACGCCGCCTTTGGCATTGATCTCTTCGATCGTCATCAATGCGACGTCTTTTAACGAAGTTTCGGAAATCGCCATCGTGCCGGACAGCGAGTGGAGAATGCCGACCTTGATGGTGTCGGCGGCCAGAGCTTGCGACGTCCAAGCGGAAGCGACAAGGGTCAAAGCGCCGACAGCGGTCGCTTTCAAAAGGGTGCGACGGGACATAGTTGCTCCTACGGTTAATGGGGTCTGGATAACACTGCGATTACTCGCGGAAACAGTGTTAGCAGAATGCATGCCATCGGGGCGATGCCTGTTTTTTGTGCGCGAGCCCAGCGAAGGCGATAGGTAATGTGATGAATTTGTATCTATTTGGTGCTTCATGCCCTACATTTGGGATCAGGTGATGCATTTTGGTGCGCAATGGGTTCCGGTCATGGTTCGCCAATTGGATTTTCTGTTTTTGCTAATGAATTGATGATTGCGCATGCGGGCTTGTTATCATGCATCTTTGATTCAGTTTTTTTACGAATAATCATGTTCGATTTTATTTTCAAACGCCCGGCTGGTAATCCTCCCTCCAAAGAAGCGCCTGACATGGCACAAGAGCCTGATTCTTCCGCTGACGTAGCCGCAGCCAAGAATGCCGCAGTGACGCAGGCCGGGACATTGGCTGGCAATGAACCGGCCGCCGTGGAATTTATTTTGCAATGCGAGTATGCGGATGCCCGCTTCAAGGCAGCGCACCATATTCACTCCAGGCAGTTGCTGGAGCAGGTGATCCAGGCAATTCGCAATACCGACCGACGGGTAGCCAAGCTGATGCAAAGACGCCTTGAAGTGATTTTGCTGCAGGAGAAAACGGAACGGCAGGCCGATGAGTGCATAGCGCAAGCCCAACGATTGATCGAAGCGCCGAGTTTGATGCCGAATCACGTCGCCGACCTGGACCGCGCATGGGCCGCCATTGCAGACAGTGAGCAGCCCATGCGCGATGCGTTCGATCGCGTTCGTGCCGTATTGCGCGAGCGGCTCGAAGCGCAGGCTGCGCTGCAGCGTGCCGTCATCGATGTGCGTACCAAGCTGCAAAAGCTGACGCGCGCGGCAACTGAAGCGTCACATGTTTTCACGCCCGAGCGCTTGTTGCAGAGCCTGGAGAGCTTGGAACAGGAGATGGCGCAATACTACGCAGATCGTGAAGCGCAAACCTTGCCGCAACACTTGTTGTCCGAATTCGAGAAGCAACGCGACCACTTCAGGCAGACTCTTGTATCAGTCGAGAAACGCCATGAGGCGATGGCGGCGGGTGAAGCGGCTCTCGCCGGCTGGGAGGAGATGTCGCCTGCGATCCTGAAGGAAGATGAGTTGCAACGCGTGTGGCGGGCTTTGCCCGCACTGGTGCAGGCGGAGGCGGCACTCGAAGCCCGCTTCGATGCGCTGCTGGTGCGTATCGGTGAAGTACGCAAAGCAAAGGATGGCGCATCGAAAAACGTGGAACAGGGTCATCGGCAGTATTTCACTCAAGCGCTCGACAGCATGGAGAAGGCGCTGGAAAGCGGCGCATTGCAAGTCGCCGCCGATCAGCACAAGGCACTGCGTTCGATTGATTCGAACAAGGCGTCGCCATCGAATGCGCAAACCGCCAGATTGGCAAAGGCGCGAGGTGAATTGCAACGCTTGCAGGGTTGGGCCCGGTGGGGCGGGAATATATCGCGGGAAGAATTGTTGAAGGCTGCGGAAGAATTGCCTGCCAAATCGCACCCTGTCGCGGAGCTGGCGAAAAAAGTCGGTAGCTTGCGCGAGCGCTGGAAGTCGCTGGACATTTCAGCCGGACCGGCGAGCAAGGAACTATGGGAACGCTTTGATACCGCCTGTACGGCGGCATATGAACCGGCGGCGGCACATTTCAAGAAACTGGCCGAGGAGCGGCATGCCAATCTGGAAAAAGCCCGCTCGATCATTACCGAAGTCAAGCAATTCGCGGCCAAATCCAATTGTGCAGATGGAGATCCGGATGGCGTCGACTGGCGAGCGGTTGCCGTTTTTTCGGCCAAGACATCCCAGTTGTGGCAGCGGCTTGGCCCGATCGACCGCAAGGATAAAAAATCGGCCGACACCGAATTCGAGACGGCGATGCGGCTGTTGTCGGGACCATTGGCCGTACGGCGCGAGGTCGAAATAACCCATCGTGAGAAGTTGATTGTCGAAGCGAGCGGATTGAATCCGGCCGACCGGCGCACAACCGATGCATTGCGGGCTTTGCAGGAGCGTTGGCAAGAATGCGCGAAATCATTGCCGCTTGAACGCAAGGATGAACAGGCACTATGGCAGCGGTTTCGCAATGCATGCGATGCGGTATTTGCCAAGCGCAAGGAAGCGGCGAATGCGGCGGACGCAGACCGGCGGTTGCACTTGCGCGAGAAGGAAGCGCTGTGCGCAACGCTTGAGGCCCTCGAAAAAGAACAGTCCGAGGTTTTGCCGAAGAAGATGCGCGAGGCAGCAGAAGCCTGGAGCAGGATCGGCCCGGTTCCCCGGTCATCTGAACAGCAGATCGAGAAGCGTTACCGGTCAGCGCTGGCGATTTTGGAAAAGCGCGTGAATGACGTGCAACGTTCGGCAAAGGAAGCGCAAGTTACGGCGCTACGCGACAAGCTGAAGCTGTGCCGGGCGATAGAACAATTAATCGCAAACGACCGTGCGGCGGACGATGCGGAATTGATGCAAATCCAAGCCGAATGGCAGACGGTACCGGAGCTGGCCGGCGCGTTGGAGCGCGCGTTGCGCACAAGGTTCGAGCTGGCGATGGCGGCGCTGAAAACAGCAGACCGGCAGCATGCGGCGCTGCTGCAACGGAATCGTGCCGTACTGGAGCGCGATGTGTTGCGTCTTGAAATCATCATGGGTATCGAGAGTCCGCCGGAGTTGTCGCGCGAGCGCCTGCAACTGCAGGTGGAGGTATTGCAATCTTCGTTAAAGGCGGGGCAAAGACCGCCGTCCCGGCAAGAGCTGCTGCTGCAATTATGCGGATTGTCGGCGCTGACCGATCACCTGCTCGACAGCCGCATCGAACGAGTGGCGGCGCGCATGGATGGTGGCAAATCCTGATTGCGGAGGAATCCGGGATTATTGCGAATGCACCGGAAAAGTCACCACGTGATCGGCTTCGAGCCGAATCCCGATTTTTTCGCCGATCGCATGATCGTGGTGTGACGGCACCAGCGCCAGCAATTGCTGCCCGCTCGGCAGCTTCAAGGTGTATAAGAACTCGGCGCCGCGGAACGCCTTGCGCACTACCTCCGCTTGCAACTGACTCGCATCGTCGTGAATCACGTCGTCGGCACGCAATAGAACGTCCACATGATGCGCATCTTTTTCATCGGTGGCGCACACGTCCACGCCTTGCCACAGCGGCAGGCTGCCCAGCTCGATATTGACCTTCTGGTTCGGCAGATCGACCGTCCCCGGCGCGAACACACCCTGGCCGATGAAATCCGCTACGAAACGATTGGCGGGGCGATGATAGAGATTGTATGCGCTATCCCACTGCACGATGACGCCTTCCTCCATCACACCGATATGATCGGCCAGCGCGAATGCTTCGTGCTGATCATGGGTCACCAGCACCGCGGTGGTTCCCAGCTCTTTTAGTATGTCGCGTACTTCGATCGCCAGACGCTCGCGCAAATCGACGTCGAGGTTGGAAAACGGTTCATCCAGCAATAACAGATCCGGTCTGGGTGCGAGAGCGCGAGCCAGCGCAACGCGCTGCTGCTGGCCGCCGGACAGTTCATGCGGATACTGGCGCCCCCGGGACGCGAGTCCGACCAGCGACAGTAGCTGAGCGACACGCGCATCACGTTCGGACGACCGCAATTTCCGCAAACCGAACCCGATGTTGTCGGCCACCGACAAGTGTGGAAACAATGCATAGTCCTGGAACACGACGCCGATCTGGCGCATCTCGGGCGGCGCGCTGAAGCCTTTTCTGCTCAATTCCCTGCCGCCGAGCGCAATGCGGCCATCGATCAGCGATTCGAAACCGGCAATCGCGCGCAAAACCGTCGTTTTGCCGCATCCTGACGGTCCCAGCAGGCAGCCGAGTTCGCCGTGTGCCAGCGAGAACGACAGGCTGTGAACGATTTCATTGATTTGACGGCCGAGCGCATAGCCCACGCGAATCGATTCGACAGCGAGATAGACGGAGGACGAAGGATTGATGCTCATAGGTTGTATTCTTGCAATGAAATAATTGCATCGATGTAATCTGCAATTGATTATAATTCTCATTCAGTTACATCGTGAAGCAAATCGCGCATTTTCATGCATTCAAGTTCCCCTTTCATCACATTACAACGTCAAGCCGGCGGAATACATCCGTTGCTGATTGCGTCGATGGCGATCGCTTTACTGGTCGGCGTGCCGATCATTGGCGTACTGTCCAATCTGGTGCCGGGATTGGCTTTGGATGGCGCCGGCGCCGGCGATGCGACGTTCGCCCACTTGTGGTCCACCGTCCTGCCGGAATATGTCGGCAACAGCCTTGCCATCGCAGCCATCGTGATGGTCTTGGCGACGACGATCGGCATCGGTAGCGCATGGCTGGTGGTTGTATTCGATTTTCCCGGAAAACGCTTGTTCGAGTGGGCACTGGTGCTGCCCTTGGCAATGCCCGCGTATGTGGTCGCTTACGCCTATACCGATTTTCTGCAGTTTTCCGGTCCGGTGCAGACTGCGCTGCGGGCAAGCTTCGGGTGGCAGGCGCGCGAATACTGGTTTCCTCAAATACGTTCAGTGGGCGGCGCCGGAATTTTATTTGCGCTGGTGCTGTATCCGTATGTTTATCTGCTGGTGCGCAATGCGTTTCTGGAACGTAGCCCGCGCATGTGGGATGCCGCACGCACCTTGGGCGCCGGACCTTGGGAAGCGTTTTTCAAGATCAGCCTGCCGTTGGTACGGCCCGCGGCCGCGGCCGGCATCGCATTGGCATTGATGGAGACGCTCGCCGATTACGGCACCGTAGCGTATTTCGGCGTCCCTACCTTGACTACCGGTATCTACAAGTCCTGGTATGCATTCTCCGATCGCATCGCGGCTGCGCAGATTGCCGCAGTGCTGCTGCTTACCGTGACCGGCTTGATGTTTCTCGAACAGAAGAGCCGGGGGCGGGCGCGCTATTACGCGACCGGCGGGCGCATCGATGTTCAGCCGGCGCACCGATTGGGTGGCGCTGCAGCCTGGGCCGCAAGCCTGTTCTGTGCGGTCCCGGTTTTGCTGGGATTTCTGCTGCCCGTGCTGATACTGCTGCGGCTTTTGCTGGGGGAAGAATCAATGAACCTCGGCGTTCGTTATTTCGACTGGTTATTCAACACAGTCGCGGCTGCAGGCATTACCGCGGTCATTGCGATCGTGATTTGCCTGTTGCTCGCGTATGCGGCCCGGGTCGACAAAAGCACCATCCAGGCAGCTTGCAATCGCATCGTCAGCATGGGCTATGCGATTCCGGGAGCGGTGATCGCGGTCGGCATATTGATTCCGCTATCGCGCATCGATCAATGGAGCGCCGATTACGGCACGGGGTTTGTTTTAACCGGAAGTTTGATGGCGCTGATCTACGCATACCTGGTGCGGTTTATGGCAGTGTCCTATCAAAGTGTGCAAGCAGGCCTGGTCAAGATCACGCCGAGCATGGACGCCAGCGCGCGCAGCCTGGGACATGGTTTGGGCTCGATGCTGTTGCGGATACATACGCCATTGTTATGGCGCAGTGTGGTGACGGCGGGCTTGCTGGTCTTCGTCGATGTGGTCAAGGAGTTGCCGGCGACCTTGACCATACGCCCATTCAATTTCGATACCTTGGCAGTGATTACCTACCAGCTTGCAGCGGATGAGCGTCTGGCGGAAGCGGCATTACCCGCGTTCACGATTGTAATGATCGCGTTTGTACCGGTGGTGATATTGGCTCGCGCCATCGCCAGGCAGAATCGCTAGGCCGGACGAACATCGCGGGCGCAAAAAAATGCCCCGGAAAATCCGGGGCATTTGAATTGGTATCCATATCTTCCGGAACCGGTTTCAATGCATCGGCAAGCAGCTCAGGCGCTTGCCGATTGCGGCGCAGCTTACTTCCGGGTGGAAGCGCGGCTGGTATTTTTAGCCGATGCCTGGGTAAATTGCGTAGCTGCAGCATTGATGTTGGTTTCGAATGCTTCCACGGCTTGCTTGGTTGTTTTGCTCAACTGCTCGTAGCCGGAATTGGCGCTGCCGATCGCGGACTTCACAAGTGCAACCGCATTTTCCGTGCCGGCCGGTGCATTCTTGCTGATCTCTTCAACCAGAGCGACGACCTTGCGGTTGGTTTCTGCGATTTGCGCTTCAGCAGCCTTGGTGAACTCTGCCTGCGTGCTGGACGCGATTCCGGCCAGGTGACGGCCGTACGACATCGCCTTTTCAGCGGTCGGCTGAGCTTGCGCAGCGGTGAGCGCGAAAAATTCTTGCGGATCCTTGGCGGACAATAATTGCTGGACGTTGGTTGCGGATTCTTCGAGCGAGGCTTTGGCAACATTCATGTTCAGGTCGATTACTTTTTCGATGCTCTCGAAAGCCTTGCTGGTAAATGCCGTCATCAACGCGATTTGTGCTTCGAGATTTGATTTGGTCGCTGCTGAAAACTGTTCTTGGAACGAAAACATAAGTTTCTCCTGTGAGATATAGAAGGTTTGCAACCGGTGCCGCATCACGAAAATTGTGCACCGCAACAATCTGTATTGTAAGTGATAATTCCAGTATGTCAAGCAATCTATACGGCAGTGCGGCAAAAAAAGTGTAACCATTGTCGCAACATGGCGCAACACTTTCTTCTTGTAAAGATGATAACGCTATCACTGGAATAGCCTGTCTGGCGCATGGCGGTCGGTTTCCCTGCCCATGATAGACTTCTGTTGTCTTTCCATTCATCTTTCCCAGTTTTGAACGCCTTCTACAGCGACCATTTCGTGTTGCCGCTACCAACCGGGCATCGTTTCCCGATGCAGAAGTACCGCCTGATCCGGGAAGGCGCGCAAAAAGCTATTCCCGATCTCGAACTTTGCGAAGCGCCGGCCGCGACGGATGGCATGCTGGCACTGGCGCACCATCCCGATTACATTCGCCGTGTCTCAACCGGTGCTTTATCGGCGGCGGAGCAAAAGGCCATTGGGTTCCCATGGACGCAACAAATGGTCGAACGGTCGCGCCGTTCGGTGGGCGCGACGATCGCAGCCTGCCGTGCGGCAATGGACCAAGGTGCCGCAGTCAACCTGGCCGGCGGGACGCATCATGCATTTGCTGATCATGGCGAAGGGTTTTGCGTATTCAACGATGTCGCGGCGGCTGCTCGCCTGATGCAGGCGGAGCGCCGAGCAGCACGGGTGGCCATCGTCGATCTCGATGTCCATCAAGGCAACGGCACCGCGTCCATTCTTGCCTGCGACGATTCGGTATTTACGCTATCGCTGCATGGCGAACACAACTATCCGTTCGCAAAAGAGCCGGGTGACCTGGATGTGGCGCTGCCGGACGGAATAGGCGATAACGACTACATCGCCGCGCTGGAAAGGGCTTTGGCTGATTTATTTTCCCGTTTCGCGCCGCAGTTGATCATTTATCTCGCCGGGGCCGACCCTCATGAGGGAGATCGGCTGGGGCGAATGAAGCTGACCCTGGGCGGGCTGGCGATGCGGGACAGACTGGTCATGGAACAGGCGTATCAGCGCAAAATCCCGGTAGCGGTTACGATGGCGGGCGGTTACGGCAGGAATATCCAGGATACGGTCGCGGTGCATGTGCAAACGATCGCCATTGCCGCGCGCATCTCCAGGCAGCGAAATCCCGAAAGGCGGTGCGGCATGAATTCGGTTGGGCCTAAATGAACTCAGATGAAACATCCGCCTTTCCTTCGGCCGACGGAATGCCAAATTCCTGGATAGCGGCGATGCCCTGGATTTTTGTATTGATCTGGAGCACCGGGTTCATCGTTGCCAAGTTTGGATTGCCTTACGCGCCGCCACTGACTTTTCTATTGCTGCGTTTCACGGGCGTATTGGCGGTCTTGATTCCGATCGTGATCTTGATGCGGGCGCCCTGGCCGGCCGGAAAATTTCGCCATATCGCATTTGCCGGGATATTGGTGCAGGCGGGTTATCTGGGTGGCGTATGGTGCGCCATCAAGCTCGGCATGCCTGCCGCTCTGTCGGCGCTGATCGTCGGCATGCAGCCGGTGCTGACCGCGTTCGCGGCACCGCTGATCGGGGAGTCGGTGCGGGGGCGCCAATGGGTGGGCCTGGTGCTGGGTTTGTCCGGTGTGGCGCTGGTGTTGTCCAACAAGATTACGCTGACCGGGTTGCCATGGGAAAGTATCTGGTTGTCCATGTTCGCGCTGTTGTCGATCACAGTCGGTACGCTTTATCAAAAGCGCTATTGCGCCCATTTTGATTTGCGCACCGGTACCGCAATCCAATTCGCCGCATCGTTGTTTGTTATCCTGCCGTTTGCAATCGTTTTTGAACATCTGACGCCGGGTCTCGAAACGGTGGAGTGGACGCCGCGTTTCATCGGCGCGTTGCTCTGGTCGATATTCGCATTGTCGATCGGTGCGATTTTCCTGCTATTTGCGCTGATTCGCAAAAGCGCCGCGACGCGTGTGACCAGTTTGTTGTATCTGACTCCGCCGACGACGGCGGTCATGGCATGGATCATGTTTGGCGAAGGGTTCAGCATCATTGGGATAGCAGGAATGGTGCTGGCAGTGATTGGAGTTGCTTTTGTGGTGAGGAAATAATGCGGATTGGGGCCAAAAAGAGAAGTGAGTTTCAGCATTTTCACGAGATTACTACGCGCTGGATGGACAATGATGCGTACGGTCATGTCAATAATGTTGTCTATTACAGCTGGTTCGACACGGTGGTCAACCAATTCCTGATAACCAATGGCGCACTCGATATCGAGCATGGCCCGGTGATCGGACTGGTTGTGGAAACCCAGTGCAATTATTTTTCATCGATTGCATTTCCGGAACGGATAACCGCGGGCTTGTGCGTCACCAGACTGGGTAATTCGAGCGTGCGTTATGAAGTGAGTATTTTTCGCGAAAATGAAGAGACCGCTTCGGCGCAAGGGCACTTCATTCACGTATATGTCGATCGCTTATCGCGCAAACCCGCTTCCATCCCCGACGGCATGCGCGGGCTGCTGCGATCGATCCACATCCAGGAGGACAATTATGCTTGAAAACGACAGACAGAAAATCGTCGACGAAGCGATTACATCGCGTCGTTCGATCCGTGCTTTCCTGCCAACACCGGTCGCGCAGGAAGATGTCGAAGCGATCCTGCACGTTGCATCGCACGCACCATCCGGCACCAATACCCAGCCCTGGAAAGTCTACGTATTGACAGGAGAGACCAAGCAAAGGCTGTCGGACGAAATTCTCAAGGTATATCTCGATCCGGAACTCTCCAGCCAGCATTCCGAGGAGTATCACTATTATCCGCAGCAATGGGTATCGCCCTACATCGATCGGCGCCGCAAGATCGGATGGGACTTGTACTCTTTGCTGGGCCTCGGCCGGGACAACAAGGCGGGCATGCAGGCGCAGCATGCCCGCAATTATCGATTCTTCGACGCACCCGTCGGAATGATATTCACGATCGATCGGATATTGGAGCTTGGATCATGGCTTGACTATGGCATGTTCTTGCAAAACATCATGGTTGCGGCTCGCGGCCGAGGGCTTGATACCTGTCCGCAAGCCGCATTCACGCAATATCACAAAGTCATTTCCAGCGTGCTCGATTTGCCGGACAGCGAACAAGTGGTGTGCGGTATGTCACTTGGCTTTGCGGATCCGGGAAAGATAGAAAACACCTTGGTCACCGAAAGGGAACCGGTATCGGCGTTCGTGAAGTTCCTTGAATAATCTTCTTTGTGGCAAGTCCGGTTCGGCTTGCAATATGCAGGCTTAATCTTTTGCCTTGCGCTATATCGAACGGAAAAGACAAATCTTATTGTATTTATTGAAAGATTGAGAAATTACAATTATTGATTAGAAAATTGTTTAATAGCATCAGCTAACCCCTTAATTATCTTGCGAATTTTCATGATTTTGCTACACTGAAAAATGTTAATTCCAAGCATCAAAAGGGGAGCCGCAGATGGGGAAATCCGCGTTAGGGATTGTTTTTTCCTTGTTATTCATCATTTTTATCCTGCCTGACGCGATAGCTGCGGGAGCATCGAATACCGATGTCCGGAAAAAAAGCGGGGCAAAAAAAACCGTTATTGCCGGCAAACGTCGATCGACCACAAAGAAACTCATTGCGCAAAAGCGTGGGATACGTACCTATGTGCGCTCGAGCAACAATAGAAAAGTTATTATTGGGGGCGTCAAACAAAAACCCGGGTTTCAAAATGCCGCCTATACAGTCATTCAACCGGCCGCCCCTTCGCCGAGAAGTGCCGAGGACACGGCAAAACTGGCTTTGACTCAAGACCCTCCCGGCTTGAAATCACATGTTGCATTGGTGATGGATCAATCGACTTCCGAAGTGTTGTTTGAAAAAAATGCGCAACTCGCATTGCCGATCGCTTCCATTACAAAATTGATGACCAGCCTGGTTGTAGTCGAGTCCAAGCAGAATATGAATGAGTTATTGACCGTTACCGAAGAAGATATCGACAGGGAAAAAAATTCCTATTCCCGTCTCCGTGTAGGGTCCCAGTTAACGCGCGCCAACATGCTGCATATCGCGCTCATGAGTTCGGAAAATCGTGCGGCATCTGCCTTGGGCCGGCATTATCCGGGCGGCCTGCCATCCTTTGTCGCGGCAATGAATGCAAAAGCCGCAGGCCTCGGCATGACCCATACGCGCTTCGTCGAGCCTACTGGCCTGTCGAGCAATAATATTTCAAGCGGGCGCGATCTCGCCAAACTCGTCGTTGCAGCCTCTCAACACCCGATCATCCGTGAATATTCAACGGATAGCCAATATGCAGTCGATCCAGGCTGGGCCACGCTTCAATACAGGAATTCCAACCATCTGGTGGCAAACCCGGAATGGGAAATCAGCCTGCAAAAGACTGGCTATATTTCAGAAGCCGGACGCTGCCTGGTGATGCAGGCCATCATCGAAGGGCGCTCGATCGTCATGGTCTTCCTGGATTCCAAAGGTAGGTTGTCGCGGCTGGGCGATGCCTCGCGCATCCGAAAATGGCTGGAATCGGTTAAACCATCGGTAATCTCCCGATCCGCGCAAGCAGTACAAGGATGATTCTTAAATGGCCTGAATAAAAAAAGACGAACTCATGGTTCGTCTTTTTTTATCCCGGATCGCTCGATTCGAGACTGGTGCGCCACTCCCGGCAAGCCGGCGCTATTGCTTCTGTCAGAAACCCGTTTGGCCGTGCGTCACATATCCCAATACCGACGAGATCTGGTTTACGGTATTCGTCAAATCCTCGATCCATTCTTCCTGCAGCCGATCCGCCGGCGCCGAGATCGACAATCCGGCAATCAGTTTTCCGGAATCATCGCGGATACCCGCCGCCATGCAGCGGACACCCAGTTCGAGTTCCTCATTGTCACGCGCATAACCGCGCGCACGTACCAGGCTGAGCTCCCGTTCCAGTTGAGCAAGATCGGTAATCGAATTCTTGTTATGGCCTGCCAGCCCGGTACGGGTGGCATACGCGCGAACCGCCTTGGCGTCATCGACCGATAAAAACAGTTTGCCGGTCGATGTCAGGTGCAACGGTGCGCGGCCGCCGATTGCACGTACCACCTGCATTCCGGATCGCTCCGAAAAAGCGCGGTCGATATAGACAATTTCATCGCTTTGCCGTACCGACAAATTGATGGTCTGCTGGGTTTTCCGGTGCAAAGCGCGCATGAAATCCAGCGCCGCTTCACGCACGTTCAACCGGCTCTTGACGATATTGCCCAGTTCAAGCAGGCGCATCCCGAGCCGGTATGAACCGGGTTCGGAACGGTCCACAAACCGCTTCATGACCATGTCGTTCAAGATACGATGGGCTGTGGAAGGGTGCAATCCGGTAATTTTCGATAATTCCTTGAGACTGACCGGGTCCGGGTATTGGGCGAGCGCGTCCAATAACGCTATCATGCGCTCGATTACCTGGATTGATGTTTTGTCGTTTCCTAATACGGCTTCGGTTTTCATAGTGCGGTGAGTGCATTGCAATGGTAACGTTATATCACAATGTGAAAAAATCAAAAAGGCCGGAGAAAAGATTTATGGTGATTCACTAAATTATTTCATTCGCATGCGATGCGGAATTTACCTGCGGCCGCGCCATAATGACCGCTCAACGAAGATCAGGCCGCCACACAATTGCAGCAGGGAGGCAATCGCTTGGAAGTAGGTTGGAAAATGGATTTACAAAAGAGGAGCCGCAAAAAATGCCTGTGATCACCAACATTGAAGACCTGCGCCTGTTGGCGAAAAAACGCGTACCGCGCATGTTCTACGATTATGCGGATTCGGGTTCGTGGACCGAATCGACTTACCGTGCCAACAGCAGCGACTTTGCGGAAATAAAGTTCCGCCAGCGTGTCGCGGTGAATATGGAAAACCGCACGCTGGCTTCGACCATGGCCGGCCAGCGCGTGTCGATGCCGGTCGCGATTGCGCCCACCGGATTGACGGGCATGCAGTGTGCGGACGGTGAAATCGCCGCGGCGAGGGCGGCCGAGAAATTCGGGATTCCTTTCACGTTATCGACCATGAGCATCTGCTCAATCGAGGACATTGCCGCCAATACGAGTGCGCCGTTCTGGTTTCAGGTCTATTTCATGAAGGATCGTGAATTCATGGGCCGTTTGATCGATCGCGCAAAAGCAGCCAATTGCTCGGCGCTCATGCTGACCCTGGATCTGCAAATTCTGGGGCAGCGCCACAAGGACTTGAAAAATGGCTTGTCCGCGCCGCCAAAGCTGACGGTCGCCAACCTCGTGAACATGATGACCAAGCCGCGCTGGTGCTGGGGTATGCTCAATACCAAACGCCGCAGCTTTGGCAACATCGTGGGCCATGCACCGAATGTGTCGGACATGTCGTCGCTGGCTTCGTGGACCGCGGAACAATTCGATCCTGCGCTGTCGTGGGACGACGTACAGTGGATCCGGCAACGATGGGGTGGCAAGCTGATCATCAAAGGCATCATGGATGCCGAGGATGCGCTACTGGCGGCACAGAGCGGAGCCGACGCATTGATCGTGTCCAACCATGGCGGACGCCAGCTCGACGGTGCGCAATCTTCGATTGCAGCGCTGTCTGCGATTGTCGCTGCCGTGGGTGACAAGATCGAAGTGCACATGGATGGCGGGATTCGCTCCGGTCAGGATGTGATCAAGGCGCTGGCGCTGGGTGCGAAAGGGGTGTATGTCGGACGCGCTTTTCTCTACGGGCTGGGGGCGATGGGCGAAGCCGGGGTAACCAAGTGCCTGGAGATCATCCAGAAGGAACTGGATATCACGATGGCCCTGTGCGGGCTGACCGACGTGACCAAAGTGGACAAGAAAATCCTGCTGCCTGGGACATATTAAACAACCGCGATTTACAGCCGTTTTGAATGGGGATGTTATGAGTGATGCTCAACAAATTGCCAGCGAGTTCAAAAGCAAGCACGGCTTGAAAAGAATTCTGCCTGCTTTTTTTTATGCGATCGACGGCCTGAAGTCGGCATGGAAGAACGAACACGCCTTTCGCCAGGAACTGGCACTCGTCATTCCGGGAATAATCGCCGCATTGTTTTTTCCGATCGCCGCGCTGGAAAAATTGTTGTTGATCGGCGTGCTGGTCATGGTCCTGATCGTTGAACTGATCAATTCCGCGATTGAAGCGACAGTGGATCGGGTGTCGCTCGAACGCCATCCGCTGTCGAAGAATGCAAAAGACTATGGCGGCGCCGCAGTGTTGCTTACCGTGCTTTTTGCGGGTGTGACCTGGATGGTGGTGTTGACGCCCGCAGTTTTACGCTGGATCGAGTAGACCGTCCAGGACGGTCTACTCGATCCGCAGTTCAACCGTTCATCATTGGCCGGGATTGGTGATGTCGGCATGAATCGCATTGACGCCTTTGACGACCTCGTCAGACAGCTTGACTGAGAATGCATCGATGTTTTCCTTCAACTGCGTCATGGTCGTCGCGCCGATGATGGTCGAGGCGATGAACCAGCGTGAATAACACCATGCAAGCGCCAGTTCGGTCGGCGTCATGCCGTTGGCGCGCGCCAGGGCGGCATAGCGCCTGGTCGCTTCGACCACCTTGGGGCGCAGGTAGCGTGGACTCCATTGCGGAGGGAAAATCGTCAGGCGGCCTTGCGCTTTCGGATCTTCAATGTACTTTGCAGTCAGTTGGCCGAATGCAAGCGGGCTGTAGGCCAGCATGCCGACATTTTCGCGGAAGCAAGTTTCATCCAGAGCAGCCTCGAAGCCGCGGTTTGCCAGATGGTAGCCGTTCTGGATCGATGCAATGCGCGGCAGTCCTTTGGTATCGGCTTGCTTGATGAATTCGCTCACGCCCCAGGCGCTTTCATTCGATACGCCGATATGCCGGATTTTCCCGGCCTTGATCAGATCAGCCAGCGCCGAGAGTGTTTCTTCAATCGATATATGCTCGCGTTCGGCTTCCGGGTCGAATGCAAGCTGCCCGAAGATCGGCACATTGCGGCTGGGCCAATGCAACTGGTACAGGTCGATATAGTCGGTTTGCAGGCGGCTCAGGCTGTCGTTGACGGCGGCATGGATGTTTGCGGCGTTCAGGTCGTTTCTTTCGCGTATCCAGTTGATGTGCTTGGACGGCCCGGCCACCTTGGTTGCCAGTATCACTTCGCTGCGTTTGCCGGATTTCTTGAGCCAGCTGCCGATGCAGCGTTCTGTCGCCCCTTGTGTCTGCGCGCGTGGCATCACCGGATACATCTCTGCAGTGTCGATGAAATTGATGCCGCGCTCAAGCGCATAGTCGAGCTGGCTGTGCGCGTCCGCTTCGGTATTTTGCTCGCCGAAAGTCATGGTGCCGAGACAGATTCTGGAAATCTGCAGATCGCTGGAGCCGAGTTTTATTTTTTGCATGTTTGTCCGCTGAAAGAAAAGGTCTGCGCGTTGCGCCGAGACTGAACTTTAGCGCGAATTGCGCAATGCCGCTGCGCACTCCCTGACCAATGCCGGGCCACGGTAGATTAGGCCGGTATAGAGCTGCACCAGCGAGGCGCCTGCATCGATCTTGGCTTTAGCGTCCGCGCCGGAAAAAATCCCGCCGACGCCGATGATCGGCAATGCATCGCCCAGCTCCGCTTTCAAAGCGCGGATAACCTGGTTCGATAATTCGAATACCGGCGCGCCGGACAGTCCGCCGGCTTCCTGCGCGTGCGGCAGGCCCTGCACTGCGTCGCGCGTCACCGTGGTATTGGTTGCGATCACCGCATCGATACGGTGTCTCGTCAGCGAATCCGCGATGGTCTTGATTTGTTCGTCATCGATATCCGGTGCAATCTTGAGCGCGATCGGCACGTAGCGTCGATGCCGGTCGGCCAGCCGCTGCTGTGCATCCTTGAGCTGGGACAGCAATGCATCCAGTTCGGATGCGCCTTGCAATTGCCGCAGGTTTTTCGTATTCGGCGAGGAAATGTTGACGGTGACGTAGCTGGCGTACGGATAGACTTTTTCCAGGCAGTGCAGATAGTCGTCGGCCGCGCGTTCGATCGGCGTGTCGGCGTTCTTGCCGATGTTCAGGCCGAGCACGCCTTCCTTGTTTTGATAAAACCGTGATGCCTGCACGTTGGCGACAAATGCATCGACACCGCCGTTGTTGAATCCCATGCGATTGATGATCGCATGGGCTGCGGGCAGGCGGAACATGCGCGGTTTCGGATTGCCGGGCTGCGCGCGCGGTGTGACGGTGCCGATTTCGATGAAGCCGAAACCAAGCGCGGCCAGGCCATCGATGTAGCTGCCGTCCTTGTCCAGCCCCGCCGCCAAACCGACCGGGTTGGGAAAGGTAATGCCCATCACGCGGCGTGGATCGGATTCCGGTTTTGCAATGGCTTTGGTGATGCCGAGCTCGGCGGCCTTTTTGATTAACGGCAGTGTCAGATCGTGCGCCGCTTCGGCATTGATCGAGAAAAGAAAAGGGCGGGCGAGAGCGTAAAGTAATTTATCCGGCACGATAATGGGGCGCAATGGTGGCGTAGCGATGAGAGGAAAATGGTTCCGGCGCAAGCCGAAACGACATGGCAATGGATTGTTGCTTGGGCGCTATTTTAGCGTGCGCAAGCAGTTGCTCCTACCATCGCGATTACAGAAAGGCGTCAGCCCAGGTCGGCCCATCGACCCAGCCGCAATGCTTCGATCGGCCTGAAATTGATCTTGTAGGCCATTTTGGTGCTGGCCTCGATCCAGTAACCGAGATACACATAAGGCAGGTCAAGCTGCCGCGCCTGCTCGATTTGCCACAATATGTTGTAGGTGCCGTAGGAGGACCCCGGCACATCCGGATCGTAAAAAGTATAGACCGACGACAGGCCGTCGTCCAATACATCGATGATGCTGATCATGCGAAGAGTTCCGCTTTCGTCGCGGAACTCGACCAGGCGTGTATTGACTTTGCTCTGCAACAGGAATTGCGCGTATTGATCCCGGCTATCCTGGTCCATGCCGCCGCCGGCGTGCCGCGCCGTCTGGTAACGCAAATAAAGATCATAGTGTTCGTTCACATAGGCAAGGTTGGTCACCCATGCGGTCAGGCTCTGGTGCTTGTCCCATGCCCGGCGCTGGCTGCGATTCGCAACAAACTGTTTGGTCTTGACGCGTACCGGCGTACACGCCTGGCAGCCGTCGCAGTACGGGCGGTAAGTGAAAATGCCGCTGCGGCGAAAGCCGTTCTTGACCAGTTCCGAATACACATCCGCATTGATCAGATGGGATGGGGTGGCCACTTGCGAGCGCGCCTGGCGATTTTCCAGATAACTGCATGGATACGGTGCGGTCGCATAGAACTGTAGCGTGGAAAATGGCAGGTCTTTAAGATGCGTCATGGAAGTATGACTCGACAGCGATTTGGATCGTCACAATTTACACCGCGCCGAGGGTAGGGCGCAAAGCTTTTTGACGGGCGCTTCAAAATATGTCAATCGGTTGCCATACTTCAATGTGCGGCTGCGTAACCGATTCTCGAAGATGGCGGATGAATTCCTCTCGTGAAATCGGAGTTGCGCCCAGCGAGGCCAGATGCGATGTCTCCTGTTGACAGTCGATCAGTTCGACACCGTTTCGATTCAAAAAATACACCAGGTAGGCCAACGCGATTTTGGATGCATCGGTCACGCGCGCGAACATTGACTCCCCGTAAAACATGCGTCCGATACTGACGCCATAGGCGCCGCCGACCAACTCTCCATCAAGCCAGCATTCCGACGAATGCGCATGGCCCATCCTGTGCAATCCGCAGTAGCCGTCGATGATGTCTTTAGAAATCCAGGTTCCGGTGCCATCGCGGCGCGGCGCGGCGCAGGCGCGCATCACTTGCTCGAATGCGGTATCGAAACGTATTTGCCATCGGCCGTCGGAGCCTGCGCTTTTATGAATTTTCCGCAAGGTCTTTTTCAAGCTTGCGGAAATCACAAGCCGGTCGGTATGTAGCACCATGCGCGGATCGGTGCTCCACCACAAGATAGGCTGGCCTTCGGAAAACCACGGAAAGATCCCTTGCCGGTATGCCTGCAACAATCGTTGCGGCGACAGATCGCCGCCCGCCGCAAGCAGGCCCGGCGCTCCGTCAGCATCGGTCAATGCTTCCGATATGTTCGGAAATGGCATCTCTCCTTCCAACCAGGGAATCATGTCATCTCACCATTTTGGATCGAAAAACCGCACATCGATGGTGCGTGCTTCAAAATACGATAAGCAATTTAAAAAAATTTTCAATGAATTCAATTGGTTGAATAACTGCACCAAATTGGAATGATTATTGCTTTATTGGAACGCCTCGAATTAAATTTGCACAATTATTGGGAGATTTTTATATGGATGCATTCAGGAACGGTGCGGACACTTTATTTATCATGCTTGGCGCCATCATGATTTTGGCAATGCATGCCGGATTCGCATTTCTGGAGCTTGGGACGGTGCGAAAGAAAAATCAAGTCAACGCGCTGGTCAAAATATTAGTCGATTTTGCAGTTTCCACAATTGCTTATTTCTTCGTCGGCTACAGTCTCGCATACGGTATCAACTTCTTCAGCGGTGCGGAAGTGTTGGCCGAGAAAAACGGCTATGAGCTGGTCAAGTTCTTTTTCCTGCTTACTTTTGCAGCCGCGATTCCCGCGATTATCTCGGGCGGCATCGCCGAGCGCGCGAAATTTTATCCGCAATTGGCCGCCACCGCATTGCTGGTCGGCCTGATCTACCCGCTGTTCGAAGGCATCGCATGGAATCAGCAATTCGGTATCCAGGCGTGGTTGAAGGCGACATTCGATGCGGAATTTCACGACTTTGCCGGATCGGTGGTGGTGCATGCGGTCGGCGGATGGGCCGCGTTGCCGGCAATCCTGTTGCTTGGCGCACGTCGCGGCAGGTACGGAAAAGACGGTGCAATTTCCGCGCATCCGCCGTCAAGTATTCCGTTTCTTGCATTGGGGGCATGGATTCTCACGGTAGGCTGGTTCGGATTCAATGTAATGAGCGCTCAAACGCTCGACAAAATGAACGGACTGGTCGCGATCAATTCATTGATGGCGATGGTGGGCGGCACCCTGGCTGCATTTTTGGCCGGGAAAAACGATCCCGGCTTTGCCTACAACGGTCCGCTCGCCGGGTTGGTGGCGATCTGCGCCGGTTCCGATCTGATGCATCCGCTCGGCGCGCTGGTTACCGGCGGCATCGCAGGCGCACTTTTCGTCTGGACGTTCACGCTGACGCAAAATAAATGGAAGATCGACGATGTGCTGGGCGTCTGGCCGTTGCATGGCCTGTGCGGCGTATGGGGCGGTTTGGCCGCGGGTATTTTCGGCTTGAAAGCGCTGGGCGGCATCGGTGGCGTCTCGTTCATGTCGCAACTGATCGGTACCGCGTTGGGCGTGACGATTGCCTTGGCGGGCGGTACGATTATTTATGGCTTGTTGAAGAAGGCGGTCGGGATTCGTCTGGACCCGGAACAGGAATTCAATGGCGCGGATCTGTCGATCCATAACATTACCGCGACGCCGGAGCGGGAAGCTAACTGGTAACGGCGAGCGGGCTGTTTTGTACTAATAGAAACGTAAATTATCTATAACCCCTAAAGGTGATCGTGCTACCCCCATCCCAGCCTTCCCCCTGCAAGGGGGAAGGGGTTAAGTTCCCTCCCCCGGGCAGGGGGAGGGTCGAGGCACCCTTTGGGGTGTAGGGTGGGGGTCGAATGCATCAATACGTGACGCCGTCATTTATTTCCTGAAAGCTCAGTAAGTTGAGTTTCCAGAAAGAGGTCACTCAAAATTTGACGAGTTCTCCTCATTACACCTTCCTCGCGGCACGTTATCCGAAATGTCATCAAACGGTAATTGAACCGTCATTCCTGCGTCACATCCTCTCTCTATAGTTGCCGCATATCTAGACATTTGGAGCCGGCGCGTGATCAATCAGGGAAATGGTGTGGCGGTCTGCAAGCAGGTTCAGAGGCACCTGGGATATGAGATTCGCTTGCTGCACCGGCCGCGCGACGCGTTGCCGGCCGAAGTCATTCACGCCGAGCGGCTCGGCGTGAATCGACATACGCTGCGCTGCGACACGCGCTCGATGGACTCATCGCCGAAGGCTGGATAGAGCGGCGCCACGGATTGGGCAGCTTCGTGCTCGACAAGCCGATGGACTACGACATCGGACAGCGTACCCGCTTTACCGAAACGCTCGAGGCGCTTGGCCACAAATCCGAAAGCACGGTGCTGCGCAAACTATGTGTGCAGCGTCGGCCCCAGCTCGACGACGTGAACCGGTGATCTGGATCGTGACCTTGCGCAGCGTCGATGATCGTCCCTTCTTTGTCATTCCCATTTCCTGTCATCGACCCTTGACACGCGCCGATACGCGGCTGGGCCAGATGAACCTATGGCGCTGACCGGTCATCCCGGGTGATTCCAAAGAATCGGAGTCGTGTTAGCGACTCCATATAGCCGCTTTGAGCGGCTTACAAATGAAAGCGTCCGGCTTTGCCGGAGGATATTTACGCGTGACGCCATAGATCACGGCCGATGCAACCTCCGCATCTGTGCCAAAACAGTTGGGCCAAGGAGCACTACCATGAACAGAATCTACCGTCTCGTCTGGAGCAGGGTGCGCGGAGCCTATGTCGCCGCGCCGGA